>Ga0134126_10000805_pt1 | contig 39532 bp, 36 predicted proteins | sample KB31752_FD_96881 | JGI IMG/M metagenome (GOLD analysis project Ga0134126, IMG submission 96881) | Terrestrial soil microbial communities with excess Nitrogen fertilizer from Kellogg Biological Station, Michigan, USA - KB3-175-2 | ecosystem: Environmental > Terrestrial > Soil > Unclassified ...
TCCCCCGTGTTCTACGACTCGGAAGGAGCGCGCCTGAATGGCTAGCCAAGCCACTCGGTTGGGCCCGTCGATCACCGCCTCGACATACGTAGAGGCGGCGCCGCCCGCGACTCGGTACATCCTGCGCGGCGGTCAGCAGGTCATGTCAGCCGCCGGCAACGCGCTCGGCCTGACGATCTCACAGGTCGCGTGCCGCGCCGCTACCAACAGCGGACCTACGAGCCATTCGGTGTCTGCTCTCTGGCTCGGACCCGACGAGCAATTGCTGCTCGGCCCGGCTGGCGCCGACCTTGGCGCGGCCCTGCATGCGGCACTACGCGATCTTCCCCACTCGCTGGTCGAAGTCAGTCACCGCCAGATCGCGCTTCGAGTCAGTGGCCCGCAGGTGGCCGATCTGTTGAATGCCGGCTGCCCACTGGACCTGGACCTGAGCGCATTCCCCGTCGGCATGTGCACGCGCACAGTGCTGGCGAAGGCTGAAATAGTTCTCTGGCGTACGGCCGAGAACGTGTTCCATATTGAGGTTTGGCGGTCGTTTGCGCCCTACGTATCGGGCTTTCTCGCCGAGGTCGCACGCGAGCTCGTCTCCTGAGGAGTTCTCCTATGAAGTCGCATGTACGAGTCCTGGTCATCGGCGGTGGTGTCGTTGGCGTCAGCACGCTCTACCACCTGACGAAGAAAGGCTGGACCGATGTGGCGCTGATCGAGCGCACCGAGCTCACGGCGGGCTCCACCTGGCACGCCGCTGGACTCCTGCCGTTGTTCAACATGAGCTACACCGTGGGGCAGCTGCACAAGTACTCGGTGGATCTCTACAAGCGATTGCCGAAGGAAACCGGCCAGGACGTGAGCTTTCACGTCACGGGCAACTTGCGCCTGGCGACCTGCCGCGAGCGCATGGACGAGTACCAGAAATACTGCGGCACGGCTAACACCATCGGCGTGCCGTTTGAGGTGATCACGCCAGCGCAGGTCAAGGAGCTATGGCCGCTCGCGGAGTTGGGTGGCAACGCGGACACCCCCGCGATCATCGGCGCCTTATATCACCCGGACGACGGGCACATCGCGCCGGCCGACCTGACCATGGCGCTCCGTAAGGGCGCCCGCAGTGCTGGAGCGGAGATCTACGAGCACACCGAAGCTACCAGCGTGGAGCGAACCTCGTCCGGCGAATGGCTGGTGCATACCAACAAGGGCGACATCGTCGCCGAACATATCGTCTGCGCCACCGGCAACTACGCCCGCCAAACCGGCCGCCTGTTCGGCCTCAACGTCCCCGCAATTCCGGTGGAGCATCAGTACATCGTGTACGACGAGTCCCCCGAATTGAAAGCGTATCGTGCGGGCGGCGGACGCGAGCTCGCAGTGCTGCGCGAATCGGACAAATCCTACTATCTGCGCGAGGAGCGGCTGGGCTGGATTCTCGGGCCTTACGAGAAAGGCGCGCCGGCTCGCTTCGCCGACGGCGTACCCGATTGGTTCGGCCGCAGCCTGTTTCCCGGAGACCTGGAGCGTCTGCTGCCACACGTGGAAGCCGCGCAGCGGCGTGTGCCTGCGTTGGAAAACTGCGGCATCAAGGACATCGTCAACGGCCCGATCTCCTACACTCCCGACGGCAGCCCACTCGTGGGCCCGGCCTGGGACGTTCCGAACCTCTGGATCAACGAGGGACACAGCTTCGGTATCACCGCAGCCGGCGGCTCGGGTTGGCAGCTCGCCGAGTGGCTGGTCGAAGGCGAGCCCGGCATTGATATGCTGGCGGTGGACCCGCGCCGTTTCGGTCCCTACACGAGCAAACGTTACGTCGTTCAAAAAAACGAGGAAACGTACCGCAACGTATTTGTCATTCACTTTCCAGACGAAGAGCGCCCCGACGCGCGCCCTGCCAAGACGAGCCCGGTGTACGACAAGATCGACCGGCTCGGCGCGGTCTGGGGACAACGCTATGGCTGGGAGCGCGCCAACTGGTTCGCCCCGCCAGGAGTTGAGCGCAAGGATCAATGGAGCTTCCGCCGCACCAACTACTTCGAGCACGTTGGTAACGAATGTCGACTCATGCGCGAACGCGTCGGCATCATCGACCTGAGCCCGTTCACCAAGCACGAAGTCAGCGGCCCCGGCGCGGAAGCCTGGCTCGACGACCTGGTGGCCAACAAGGTTCCAACACGCATCGGTCGTATGGCGCTGTGCCACGCTCTGACACGCCGCGGCGGGATCCGCTCCGAATTCACCATCACCAAGATCGGGGACGAGCGGTTCTACGTCGTCAGTGCCGGAGCTGCCGAGCGCTACGACACCGACTACTTGCGCAAAGCTCTGCCGCGGGACGGGTCAGTCACCTTGCGCAATATCACCACTTCGCGCGGCTGCTTCGTCCTGGGCGGCCCAAAATCCCGCGAAGTGCTCGCCAAGCTGACCGATACCCCCCTCGACAACGAATCATTCCCCTGGCTGACGGGTCAGACAATCGAGGTCGGACTGGCTGTTGATGTCTATGCGCTGCGCGTGAATTTCGTCGGCGCACTCGGTTGGGAGCTGCATTTCCCGATCGAATACGCACATCACCTGTTCGATGCCCTGTTCGCCGCGGGCAAGGAGCATGGCATCGGCATGGTCGGCATGCGCGCCATGGAATCCCTACGAATGGAAAAGTCGTATCGCATGTGGGGCAGCGACATGACCCCGGACTACACGCCATTCGAGACCAGCCTCGACCGGTTCGTACGGCTGAAGAAAGGACCGTTCATCGGCAAAGAGGCCCTCGAAAAGCAGCTCGCGAACGGCGTGCCCAATCGCTTCATTACCTTGGAAGTGCACGGAGTCACGGACGCGGACCCATTGGGTAATGAGCCGCTTTTCGACGCCGGAGGGCGTATCGTCGGCCGGGCGACCTCCGGCTATTACGGACACTGCCTGCGCAAGAGCCTGGCGATTGGTTACGTTAAAACGGACTTCGCCGCCGTCGGGACGCAGCTGGAGATCGAGATCCTGGGTGAGCGCAAGAAAGCCACGGTTTTGCGGGAGTCGCCGTACGATCCGGAGAATTTGGAGTTGCGAGCGTAGCTGAGTAAGATCGGCCATGTGGAATTGCCCAAGAGCAAGTTCGCGTTCCTGACCCTGCCGCGGTATTCCATGATCGCTCTGTCGAGCGCCGTGGAAGCCTTGCGAATGGCCAACATGGTCACGGAGCAGACCGTCTACGACTGGTCGATCGTCAGTATCGACGGCAAGCCGGTGGCTGCGAGCAATGGCATGGAGCTCGCGCCGACCCTGGCCCTCGAGCAAATTGGATTTGTCGATATTCTTTTTGTATGCGGCGGCATGGATGTGCGCGCCGCGGTGTCGCCCAAAGTCTTATCTGCGCTGCGCCGCTTCGCCGAGCGCCGCATCCCGTTGGGCGCACTGTGCACCGGCGGATACGCGCTCGCCAAAGCCGGCCTGCTCGACAAGTATCGCGCGACCATTCATTGGGAGAACCTGTCGGCGCTGCGTGAGGAGTTCCCTCGGATCCTGTTGAGCAACCAGGTCTTCACCATCGACCGCGACCGCTTCACCTGCTCCGGCGGCATCGCCCCCCTCGACCTGATGTTGCATCTGGTGAAGGCAAGGTTAGGGACACGGATCGCACAGCAGATTTCCGAGCAATTCATTGTCGACCGGATCCGCAACGACCGCGACCGGCAGTACGTTCCGCTGCGCGCGCAGGTGGGCGCCGGCCACGAAACATTGATCCACGCGGCACAGCTGATGGAGCAAAACATCGAGCGGCCCCTGTCACTCGATGAGATCGCCGCCGCCACCGAGCTGTCGCGCCGCCAGATCGAGAGACTCTTCAAGCGCCACCTGAACTGTGTACCTAAGCGCTATTACCTGCAGTTGCGCCTGCGCCGCGCCCGCGAGCTGCTGTTGCACACCTCGATGCCCATCATCGACATCACGACCGCATGCGGCTTCCGCTCGACGACGCACTTCTCCAAGTGCTACCACGCCCAATTTGGCTATCCACCGAGCGCCGAGCGCCACACCCGCCAGGCTAAAGCAGCCGCCGCCAACCCCGCCTTGCCGTAACCCCCTGCCCCCGCTTACATAATTGCGTCGTCCATGTCGCATGCGGGCAGGTGCTGGTCGCGAAGCGGCGACCGTAGCCGCCAAGCCTCGCTTAACATCAGATGGCGCAGCGGGTAAAAACCGCGCTCTTTCGCCAATAAACCTGGAGTGCTGGCATGGCAGAAGAACAGGCCGAGTTCAACCTACGCGACCTGAACGACCAGGAACTCATCGAGCAGGTCCACGACGACCTCTACAACGGCTTGAAGAGCGAGGTCGAAGAGGCAACCCACATCTTCCTCGCGCGTGGCTGGAATGCCGAAAAGGTCCTGAACCAGGCGCTCGTCGAAGGCATGCGCATCGTCGGCATCGACTTCCGCGACGGCATCCTGTTCGTCCCCGAAGTGCTGCTCGCTGCCAACTCCATGAAAGGCGGCATGGAGATCCTGCGCCCGCTGCTGGCTGAAACGGGTGTCGAGCCGATCGGCAAAGTCGTCATCGGCACGGTCAAAGGCGACATTCACGACATAGGTAAAAACCTGGTCTCAATGATGCTCGAAGGCGCGGGTTTCGAGGTCATCGACCTGGGGATCAACAATCCGGTCGAGAAATACCTGGCCGCCCTCGAAGAGCACAAGCCGGACATCCTCGGCATGTCGGCCCTGCTCACCACCACCATGCCCTACATGAAGGTCGTCATCGACAAGATGCGCGAGACCGGCATCCGCAACGACTTCATTGTGTTGGTTGGCGGTGCACCGTTGAACGAAGAATTCGGCAAAGCTGTCGGCGCGGATGCCTACTGCCGCGATGCAGCAATCGCGGTCGAAACGGCGAAGAGCCTGTTAGCCGCGCGTCGGGCCGCGCGGGCATCCTGAGGGCCGCCGAGGGAATGCCAATGGAAACCCGTCACGGCATTCTCGTAATCGCCTGCGGAGCGCTAGCTCGGGAGATCGCTGCGCTGCGCCGCATGAACAACTGGACGTTACTCGATGTCCGGTGCCTGCCAGCCGAGCTGCACAACCGCCCGGAGCGGATAGCGCCAGCGGTGCGGGAAGAAATCCGCGCACACCGCGATCGCTACCGCACTATCTTCGTAGCTTACGGCGAATGTGGGACCGCGGGCCAACTCGACGCAGTGCTTACTGAGGAAGGCGTGGAGCGCATCCCCGGCGCCCATTGCTACGAGTTCCTGGCCGGTGCGCGCAGCTTTGCAGAGCTTTCCGACGCGGAGCCGGGCACGTTCTACCTGACTGACTTCCTCCTCCGCCATTTCGACCGCCTGGTCATTCGTGGCCTGGGATTGGACCGCCACCCCGAGCTCACGAGCGAATATTTCCGACACTACCGCAAGCTGGTGTACCTCGAGCAGGCCCACGCTCCAGCGGCGATCGACCGGGCACGGCAGATTGCCCAGCGCATGGGGTTTGAGTTCGAGCACCGGCACACCGGCTACGGCGAGCTGGGCGAGCGCCTGGGCGCGCTCGTGGCCGGCTGAAGGATCAAGTTGCATGGCGACCCTGATCATCATCTCCTGGCGTGACATTCCGGCGCAGGTGATCGGCAAGCGCGGCCGGGAAACGGCCAAAGTGCAGCTGTCTGCGCGCTTTCAGGAAGCAGTTGACCGCGCTGCCATGCGCGCCGGGAAAGGGAGCTCCGATGCCTACCTCGCAGACTGGAAGCGCAGCGATCCACGGCCCTGCGACGACGACATCCACGCGGAGGTCGCCGCCGAAGCGGCTCGACTCGAGGCGCGGTACACCGACGAGGACCTCGAGCGCCTGATCCGCTCGAAAGGACTGGGTACGTAAATGTACTCGGTAAGGCTGTGGTCCGTGCGACACGCCCGCGGCCTGAACGCGTTCTACCGCGGCTTTGAATCCGCTTTGGTGGCGTTGCATCCGCTGTGGAAGCTGTTGGGTTATCAGCGCCTCGAGCGCCCTGTCGCTGTGATCGAGCGATCCGTGAAAGGAGTTCTGTTCGATTGCAAGATGTGTGGTCAGTGCATCCTCAGCTCGACGGGGATGTCCTGCCCGATGAACTGTCCTAAAAACCTTCGCAATGGCCCCTGCGGCGGCGTGCGCGCGAACGGCAACTGCGAGGTGCGCCCGGAGATGAAGTGCGTGTGGGTGCAAGCTGTCGCGGGCAGCGAGCGCATCCCGGGCGGCACCGAGGCACTGAGCCGGGTACAGGTCGCAATCGATCGACGCCTGCAGGGCCGATCTTCCTGGCTGCGAGTGGTGCGCGAGCACACCGGAGAGCCCGGATGAACTTCGAAGACGAGCCGGTTCCAGGTTACCCGCTGCCCATTCTGGCTGGTCATACCTCGCCTGGGCGGCTCGAGCGGGTATTGCGCGCCGGCCAGTTTGCCGTGACCACCGAGTTGGCTCCGCCCGATTCCGCTGACCCCGAAGAGGTGTATCAAAGGGCACGGATCTTCCACGGTTACGTGGATGCCATCAACGCAACCGACGGCAGTGGCGCCAACTGCCACATGTCGAGCCTTGCTGTTTGCGCCCTCCTCACTCGCGTTGGCTACGCGCCGGTGATGCAGATATCCTGTCGCGACAAAAACCGGATCGCCATTCAGGGCGACATCCTGGGTGGCGCGGCCATGGGTGTTTGCAACGTCCTGTGTTTGACGGGCGACGGCGTGAGCTCCGGCGACCACCCGCAGGCCCTTCCCGTTTTCGATCTCGACTCGATGTCCCTGCTCGCAACCGCACGCACACTTCGCGATGAGCACAGATTCCTGAGCGGACGCAAGATCACCCACGCGCCACGTGTACTGTTGGGCGCCGCGGAGAATCCGTTCATACCGCCAACTGACTGGCGCGCGCAGCGGCTGGCCAAGAAAGTGGACGCAGGCGCTCAATTCATTCAAACGCAGTACTGTTATGACGTGCCGATGTTGAAAACCTTCATGCGGCGCGTGGAGGATCTGGGACTGCTCGGCAAAGTATTCATTCTGGTCGGTGTCGGGCCATTGCGCTCGGCCAAGGCGGGCGAATGGATGCGCACACACGTGCCCGGAATACATATCCCGGACAGCGTGATCGCGCGGCTGGCAGGCGCGGCCGACCCGGCCCGCGAAGGCCGCAATCTTTGCATCGAGCTGATCCAGGAAATCCGCGCCATCCACGGCGTGTGCGGCGCTCACGTCATGGCCTACCGCCAGGAAGAGAGCGTCGCCGACATCATCGATCGGTCCGGTGTCCTCGGAGGACGCATCCCCTGGTACCCGGGCCGTGACAGCGAACCGAATTCAAACAGGCCTAATTCAATCAGGACAGGCTCATGACCGACACCGTCGTCAGTTCCGCAACCCGCGAAGTCGTCATTGGCTTCGAGCGTCCCTTTGTCATGATCGGGGAGCGCATCAATCCCACCGGCCGCAAGATCCTCGCCGCCGAAATGGCCGCGGGAGACTTCAGCCGCGTCGAGGCCGACGCGCGGGCGCAGATCGCCGCCGGCGCACAGATGCTCGATGTCAACGCGGGCATTCCGCTGGCGGATGAGCCCGCCATTCTGGCCAAGGCCGTGCAGTTGGTGCAGTCGATTACCGACGTTCCGCTATCGATCGACTCCTCGATCGTCGCCGCGCTGGAAGCGGGACTGTCGGTCTACAAGGGTAAAGCCCTGGTCAATTCGGTGACCGGCGAAGAGGAGCGTCTGGAGAGCGTGCTGCCCCTGGTGAAGAAGTACGGTGCGGCCGTGGTGGCCATATCGAACGACGAGACCGGAATCTCCGAAGATCCAGACGTTCGCTTCGAAGTGGCGAAGAAGATCGTACAACGGGCCGCCGACCACGGGATTCCCTCCAGAGACGTGGTGGTCGATCCCCTCGTCATGCCCATCGGAGCCATCAACAAGGCCGGGGTGCAGGTCATGCATCTCTTGCGCCGGCTGAAGAGCGAACTGAAGGTCAACACCACCTGCGGCGCCTCCAATGTGAGCTTTGGCTTGCCCGCCCGGGAAGCTGTCAGCGCCACCTTCCTGACCATGGCGATCTGCTCTGGAATGACCTCCGCGATTATGAACCCGCTGCACCTCGAGATCGTCAAAGCCTGTATGGCAGCCGATGTGATGATGGGACACGACCCCGACTGTGCGCGATGGATTCGCCGGTTCCGCGAGGCGCCTGCTATGCAGGCCGGCGGTGGCGTTGCTCCCGCTGCCGAGGGCGCCGCGCGCGGCCGCCGCGAAGGCGGTCACCGCAGGCGTGCTACGCCGCCCGGGGCCTGAGAGCGACATGGCCGAAGAGGATGCACTGGTCGTCTTCACACCCTCGGGGAAGCGTGGCCGCTTCGCACCAGGCACTCCCCTGCTCCAGGCGGCCCGCACGTTAGGAGTCGACATCGATTCTGTCTGCGGTGGACGTGCTATCTGCGGCCGGTGCCAGGTGTTGGTCATGGAGGGCGAATTCGCCAAACACGGCGTCAGCTCCAGCTCCGCGAATCTTTCGCCGGTGAGCGCGGCTGAACAGAGCTATTCCAACCGACGCGGCCTCGCAAGCGGCCATCGATTGTCCTGTTCGGCCCTTGTCCAAGGCGACTTGGTGGTTGACGTACCTTCGAGCAGTCAGGTGCACCGTCAGGTGGTGCGCAAACAGGCAGACGCCCGCGTCATCACGCTCGATCCTATCGTGCATCTGCATTACGTCGAGGTGCAACAACCCGACATGCACGATCCGTCAGGCGATCTGCAACGGCTGACGAAAGCACTGCGCACGGAATGGCAGCTTACTGAGCTGACGTGCGATATCGAGGTGTTGCGCACTCTGCAGGTTGCATTGCGCAAAGGCGACTGGAAAGTCACCGTGGCTGTGCATGCGGGCTCGCGCATCATCGGTGTGTGGCCTGGCTTTCATGATCGCGCGCTCGGCCTGGCGGTGGACGTAGGCTCGACCACCATCGCGGCTCACCTCTGCGACCTGGAGTCCGGCGAAGTCGCCGCCTCCAGCGGCACCATGAACCCGCAGATCCGCTTCGGCGAGGATCTGATGAGCCGTGTGTCGTACTCCATGATGCACCCCGGCGGCGCGCAGCAAATGACCGATGCGGTCCGCGGCGCACTCAACACTCTGGCCGCTGATGTGGCACGCGAGGCACACGCCTCACACCAAGACATTCTCGAAGTGACACTCGTCGGCAACCCGATCATGCATCACCTGCTTCTGGGGATCGACCCGGTTGAGCTCGGTGGGGCGCCGTTTGCGCTGACCACCGATGATGCCGTCGAGGTAACCGCTGCTGAAATCGGGCTCAACCTGCATCCCAACGCGCGCGTTTATGTGTTGCCCTGCATTGCAGGCCACGTGGGCGCCGACGCTGCCGGTATGATCCTTGCGGAACGACCTGATCTTGCCACCGAGCTCACCTTGCTCGTCGATGTTGGAACCAATGCGGAAATAGTGTTGGGTAACAACCAACGCCTGCTGGCGTGCTCGAGCCCGACTGGCCCGGCCTTCGAAGGTGCCCAGATCAGCTGCGGCCAGCGTGCCGCGCCCGGCGCAATCGAGCGCGTGCGCATCGACCCCAACACCCTGGAGGCCCGGTTCAGAGTGATTGGCTCGGACCTCTGGTCGGATGAGCCTGGATTTGCGGAAGCGATCTCCCGGAGCGGCGTCACGGGCATCTGCGGGTCGGGCATCATCGAAGTGATCGCCGAGATGTATCTGGCCGGCATCATCAGCCAGGACGGCGTGATCGACGGACAACTCGCCGCGCGCAGCGACCGCATCGTGCCTACCGGACGCACTTTCGGCTATGTCGTGCATCGCGGCGCCGTGACATTGATGGTCACGCAGAACGATGTAAGGGCGATCCAGCTGGCGAAGGCTGCCTTGTACGCGGGTATCAAGTTACTCATGGACCATCTGGGCGTCGACCATGTCGACCGCATCCGACTTGCCGGAGCTTTCGGCAGTCATATCGATGTGAAGTACGCGATGGTGCTCGGGATGATTCCTGACTGTGACCTGGCGCAGGTTGCTTCGGCGGGAAATGCTGCAGGCACAGGCGCGCGCATTGCCCTACTCGACAAGCGGTCGCGGGAGACGGTCGAGGAGCTCGTGCGCAAGGTCGAGAAGATCGAGACGGCCATTGAGCCACGCTTTCAGGAACACTTTGTCGAGGCAATGGGGATCCCGCATTCGACGGCCAACTATGTTCACCTCCGCAGAGCGGTCATTCTGCCGCCGCCGAAGGCTGCGGCGCCACGCACGAACTCCCGTGGAGGCCGTCGCCGCGCCTGATGGGCAGTTACGGACACACCCTGAATGATGGCCGTCAGCATCAATATTGTCCCTAGCACTCCCACTAATATGTTATCCGGGCCTATCCAGGCGAGGACACCAATCTGGTGCGCCACTTGCGAAGGGGCTCTTCATTGAACCTCTCATTGACTGTCAGAGTTGACGATGCCTTGGAGATGTCCGAGCAGACAAAGACATAGCGGTTTCATCGATTCTTCCACGGACGGTTTGTATTGTTTGTATCACTGGTACGGCGCGTCCGAACGAGGGAAAGACGGTTCCTACGTCGTGACCGAGTGGATCGCTAGGCTCAAAACGCGTATGGCCGATGCCGAACGAGCAGAAGCCCTGGTGGAAAGCCAGCTTGGGAAAACAATTCAAGGTGACCCGCGTACCGTTGAACTGGTCTCAGGTACTCAAGGGGTATGGCGTGACAGCAGCGATATTTCTCTTCTGCCACATATTTCTTTGATCCGACACGAGCAAGGGCGCCAGCCGTAGGTAGTCATGATGTTCGAGCTCAGAACGATCGGAGTGGCCGAGTCGCCGTTGACCGACCCGAAACTCGCCCCACGTCAGGCGGACGAAGGGGCTCCTGCGGCTTGTTTGGTTTTCGACCCGCAGCGACGACGTCGCTGAGCGATAACGCTCACACGTTCGAGTCTGGGAACGAGGCTTTGCGTCGGTTCATGTAGTCCAACAGTGCCTCGTCGACCGCGGGGTCGAGAAGCGGGGCCTCATATTCAGCCAGCTGCTTCTTCCAAAGCTTGTTGGCCCGTTGGTTCATGTCGCTCCCGCCTTCGGCTTCCCATTGCTCGAAGCTGTTGTTGTCAGCCAGGGGCGACCGATAGAACGCGGTCTCGAAGTTGGCCTGAGTATGGCTGCAGCCGAGGAAATGCTTGCCGGGACCCACCTCGCGGATCGCGTCCATTGCCTGTCCGTTCTCGCTCAAGTCCACGCCGGCGAGCAGCGTGTGCATCATGCCCGCCTGATCCGCATCCATCACGAACTTCTCGTAGCCCATAGAGAGGCCGCCCTCGAGCCAGCCGGTCGTATGCAGCACGAAGTTCACGCCGGCGAGACAGGTGGGCAACAATGTGTTGGCCGACTCGAAAGCCGCCTGTGCGTCCGCGATCTTCGATGCGCATAGGCCACCACCTGAGCGAAACGGCACGCCCAGCCGGCGCGCCAGGGCCGCCATGACGTACAGTACCAGCGCCGGCTCGGGGGAGCCGAAGGTCGGCGCTCCGGACTGCATCGACAAAGAGGATGCAAAGCTGCCCAGAACGACTGGAGCCCCCGGGTTGACCAACTGCGCCAATGTCATTCCCGCAAGCGCCTCGGCGAGTGTCTGGGCGACGGTGCCGGCCACCGTGACCGGAGACATCGCGCCCGCAAGAATGAAGGGCGTAACTATCGTTGCCTGATTGGCGCGAGCATAGGTCTTGAGTGCGCCCAACATCGTCGCATCGAACGTCATCGGCGAGTTGGCGTTGATCAGGCTGATGACGAAGGTTTTGGGCTTCCCGGTGAGTGGATCGAGGAAGTCGTCCCCAAAGAGGACTTTGGTCATCTCGACCGTATCCTGGGCGCGATCGGGATGGGTGACCGAGCCCATGTATGGCTTGTCGCTGTACTTCATATGGCTGTACACCATATCGAAGTGGCGCTTGTTGACCGGAAGGTCGACCGGCTCGCAGATCGTGCCGCCGGAGTGATGCAGCGAGTTCGCCATATAGGCGAGCTTCACGAAATTGCGGAAGTCCTCGATCTTGGCGTAGCGCCGTCCTTCGTCGAGGTTGCGCACGAAGGGCGAGCCGTAGGCCGGCGCGAACACGGTGTTGGCGCCGCCGATCACCACATTGCGCGCCGGATTGCGCGCATACTGAGTGAATTCCCTCGGTGCCGACTTTTGTACGATGCTGCGACACATGCCCCGGGGAAAGCGCACCCGCTCTCCATCGACGTCGGCCCCGGCCTGCTTGAAGAGCTGCAGCGCCTCGGGGTCGTCCCTGAAGTCGATGCCGACTTCCTGAAGGATGGTGTCCGCGTTGCTCTCCAGCAGCGCCAATCCCTCCTCGCCAAGCACCTCGTAATACGGGATCTTCCGCGTGATGAATGGAACGAACGCGTGACTCCGAGCGGTGCGGGCCGCCCTTTTGGCATCACGACCACTCGGACGCCGGGATCGCGAGGGCTGACCTTGCTGCTCGTCCATCGAATGCTCCTGAACCTGCCGGATTGGGCGTGGGGGGAAGGGGCCTCCCGCGAGTATGATCATAGTCCGCAACCCTGGCCTGTCGGTTTGCGGCATGGACTTGCGCGGGAGCGACCTCGACCGGCTCAGCTATCCGATGACTTGAGCACCACCGCCCCCGCGGACACGAGCTTGAACTGTTGGTCGTGCTCCAGCGCGTCGCGCAGCGCCTTCAACATTTGTTGATCGATGACGGCGGCATTTTCCAATTCCACCGGATAGCGCACCGAGCATTCCAGCCCGTTCTCCGTCAACCGCACGCGCACCTCCGGCTGCGGGCTGGAAGCGTCGAAGTCGATGAATCGCTGCACCATTGCATGCTGGCGCTCGATGGCGGAGCGGTATTTTTCGTAGACCGCATCCGAGGCCGCCTTCAGCCGCTTGTGCGCCTCGAGCACATCGGCTGTCGCCGTAATCGTCAAAGTCACCGTGTGCCAGACGTAATCCGCGCCTGGTATCTGCTTGAACAGCGCCGTGGGCTGAAACAGCACTGCGTTCGACAACACGACCATACGGCCGGTGGCGTGAAGATCCGGCCCCGACAGCTCCATCAGGTAGATGCGCACCAGCCCGATATCGACGACTCGGCCTGTAACGCCCGATAGCGTGACGCGATCGCCGACGCGCACCCCGTAGCGCCCAATCAGGAAGAAATACGCCACCACCGCCAGAATCACGTTTTGCAGAGCAACCGCAATGCCGGCAGTGACGAAGCCAATATAGGTGGCGACGGAACCGATTTCCGACACCATCCCGAAAACGATGATGACCGTCAGAGCCACGCCGACGACCACCCGGCGCAGCACCAGGAATTGCCGGCGCCGGCGCAGATCGTGCAGGTAACGGAAGGTCGCCCGCCGCCAGATGTCGGAGATGATGAGCACCAGCGCAATCCATCCGACCACGATCGCGATGCGCAACAAGAGGTAGCGCGCAACCGCCCCCATCCGGCTATCCAGCTCGCTCTGCCAGTCATCGAGCGTGCCGGCGGCACTCTCCACGACCAGCGCCTGCTCCCCGAGCGGGACCAACAGCTTGGAGAGTTGTTTGAAGCGCACCCGGCCAGCCTCCAGCGACTGGCGTTGGGCCAGCAATTCTGCCGGATCGGTCGATGTGCTGATGGCGAGGCCATTGCCCACGACAGTGCGCACTTCGTTGGTCAGCGTGGCGCGAAGCTTTTCCAATTCATCCTGCAGATCGCCGGTCTCCTTGATGAAGTCGGCAAGCTGCCGCCGCGTGTCGCGCAGCGAAAACCATTGCGATACCAGCGCGATGACGCCAGCTGAATCGACGCGGAAGGTGTTGGCTGGAGTGTGCGCGCCTGAGTTGGCGGCGGCGCCCGACACTGCCGGACCGGTACCGCCCGCGCCCGCCGACCCACCGCCGTTCGATCCGCCGTTACCGCCCGATCCACCGCCCCCACCTCCTGCGCCAGCAGCCCCACCCCCACCATCGCCGCCACCAGAGCCCGCACGTTGACCTGCCCCTGCGGCCCCACCGCCGCCTTCGCCAATGCGGCCGCGCCCCATCCTTCTCGCCCTCATCTCCAGCTCCGGCACGGAGCGCTCCATGTCCAGAATCTGGCCGTCGAGCGGGCTCAGGTTGCCGTTGTCGCCAGCGATCGAGCTGGTCTCAAAGTCCTCCATATCCTGGACGGTCTGCTGAACCTCGCGTGCAAGACCAAGGGCGGCACTCACCTGCCCTTGTTGCGCAAGCAGCGTCTCGCGCTGCTTGCCACGCGCGTGAGCAATCTGGTCCTTCAGTGAATCGATCTGCGATTGAAGCGCGTCAACGCGCTGCTGCAGGTCCGCGGCAGCCTGATCGAGGCGCCCGGCAAACCCCTTCGACGGCTCTGCCTTCTTCGATGACGCGCCTGCCGCGGCAGACGTGGCCGCCTTCGAAGCGTTGGCGCTCGCCGCCGCAGCCGCACTGACCGCCTGCTGGCGGGACTGCTCATCCAACAACGCCGCGCAGGCCTTCCCGAACTGGAATGCAAGCTCGACGGCCGTCAGCGCCTGCTGATGCAGCTTGTCCCGAGTGGCGCCATCAGCGGTGGCGATCTGCAACTGCTCTACCGAGGACAGGTGATGGAACCAGTCGACCGTCTCGCCCAGATGCCCAGCGACCTGATCGGCAGTGATTGGTAGTGCGTTCGTAGGGGAACCCGGAGGGACGGACGCGGGCTGAGTCTGAGCCCCACTCGGCGGGGCAGCTGCCACCGCAGTGACGAGCACCGTACCCGCCAGGAAGGCCCACAACATTCCGCGGGTGCCGCGCCACGCCCATCGCATGCGCATAAGTCTCCGTTCGTTATCCATAAGCTTCGCGCACAGTAGCAAGGAAAAGGCCAAGCTGCTGGGGCGCGGCGGCTACCGTTCGCGCTACGATGAGGGGATGAGACAAGCCGAGGTTGCCGCAGCTCTACGACAGGTACTTCCCACGGAGTGCGTGCTGTCGCGCGATGAGGAGTTGCGTCCGTACGAGTGTGACGGACTGAGCGTGATGCGACAAATGCCTTTGCTCGTCGCTCTACCCAGAACCGAAGACGAAGTTCGGCAAGTGCTCCTTACCTGCCGCCGCCTCGAGGTGCCGGTGGTCGCGCGAGGCGCCGGCACCGGGCTTTCGGGCGGCGCCACCCCGCATGAGTCTGGCGTGCTGTTGTCGCTAGCCCGCCTGAACCAGATTCTGGAGATCAACCCGAAGGCACGCACTGCACGCCTGCAACCTGGCGTTCGCAACCTCAAGGTGTCGGAAGCGGCCGCACCCCATGGTCTCTACTATGCGCCCGACCCCTCTTCCCAAATTGCCTGCTCGATCGGGGGCAACGTTGCGGAGAACTCCGGCGGCGTGCACTGCCTGAAATACGGCCTGACTTTCCACAACGTGCTGGGGATCCGTGGGCTCACTATTGATGGCGACCTGATCGAGCTGGGTGGGGCCGCGCTGGATTACCCGGGGCTCGATCTTCTCGCGCTGGTCATCGGCTCCGAAGGGCTTCTGGTGGTTGTCACGGAGGTCCTGGTGAAGCTGATCCCACGGCCGCAACTCGCACGCGTCGTCATGGCCTCGTTTGGTGACGTATGCCATGCCGGCGATGCGGTCGCCGCAATCATTGCGGCCGGCATCATTCCCGCCGGACTGGAGATGATGGATCGCAAGGCAACGGTCGCCGTCGAGCCTTTCGTCAAAGCCGGTTACGACCTGTCGGCCGAAGCGATTCTGTTGGCCGAAGCCGATGGCACCCCTGAGGAAGTCGAGGAGCAGATCGCGGAGATCGAAGGTGTGCTCAAAACGGCCGGCGCCACGGCAATGGTGATATCCAACTCCGAGGCCGAACGCCTGCGCTTCTGGTCAGGACGCAAGAATGCCTTTCCAGCCGCCGGCCGGGTTTCGCCGGACTACTACTGCATGGATGGCACCATCCCTCGCAAGAACCTGGGTCCGATGCTGAAAGCCATCGAGGACATGGAAGCGCGCCACGCGCTCAAATGCATGAACGTGTTTCATGCGGGCGACGGCAACCTGCATCCGTTGATTCTGTTCGACGCCAACTCGCCCGGTGAGTGGGAGCGCGCCGACCGGTTCGGTGCCGAAATCCTCGAGCTGTGCGTGCAGCTCGGTGGGACCATCACCGGCGAGCACGGTGTCGGCATCGAGAAAATCAACTCCATGTGTGTGCAATTCTCGGACGCAGAGCGGGACATGTTCTTCAACGTGAAAGCGGCATTCGACGCGCTGGGTCTACTGAATCCAGGCAAGGCGATCCCAACTCTGGCGCGCTGCGCCGAGTACGGCAAGATGCACGTACACGGCGGCGCCTTACCCCACGCCGAACTGCCGCGCTTCTAGCTCATGAGCAACTCAGCAGACGCAGCGCTTGCCGATCTGCGTGAGCGGGTAATTGCCGCTCACCAACGACGACGCCCGATCCGCCTGCGTGGCGCAGGAACCAAAGACTTTTACGGCGAAGACGCCACCGAGGCCGAACTTCTGGATGTGCGCCCCTACTGCGGCATCGTTGACTACGAACCCTCGGAGCTCGTCATCACAGCCCGTTGCGGCACGTCATTGTCTGAAATAGAAGCAGCGTTGGCGCAGCACGACCAGTTTCTTGCGTTCGAGCCGCCCACGTTTGGAGCGGATCCGACCATAGGCGGCGTATTCGCAGCAGGCCTATCCGGACCGCGACGCATGTACGCCGGGGCTGCACGAGACTTCGTGTTAGGAGCAACGCTCCTGGACGCACAGGGCAAAACCCTGCGTTTTGGCGGACAAGTGATGAAGAACGTGGCCGGCTTCGATGTGTCACGGCTCCTGTGCGGGTCGCTCGGCATACTTGGCCTCATCACCGATGTCTCCCTCAAAGTTCTACCACGCCCCCGCGCAGAGGAAACGCTGCGATTCGAGATGCCAGCGCGTGAGGCCATCGACAACTTTAACCGCTGGGGAGGACAATCGCTCCCGCTATCGGCCGCAGCGTGGTGCGCGGGTGTCGCCTGGGTAAGGCTTTCCGGAGCGACGGCTGCTGTGCGCGCGGCCCAAGAGAGACTCGGAGGCGAACGTGTGGACTCCGCAACAGCGACGACATGGTGGAATGCTCTGCGCCACAGCGCGCATCCTGTGTTGAAAAGCCCCAGCCTGTGGCGCCTGTCGGTACCGGATACGACTCCGCCGCTGGATCTGCCGAGCGAGCCGTTGATTGATTGGGGGGGCGCCGTACGTTGGTACGCTGACGCGACCGGGGATATGACCACACCCACACCCGATGCTGCGGCCATTCCAAACATCCGTGCCGTCGCAGCCGCCGCCGGCGGCACCGCACTTTGCTGGCGAGGCCCGACACCCGCGAACGGTCGCTTTCACCCGCTCCAACCGGCCGTGACCGCCCTCCACCGCAGGCTGAAGGATCGCTTCGACCCCCACGGTATCTTCAATCCTGGTCGGCTGATCGCCGGGCTCTAACCTCGGCCGGCTCGCCTTTAGCCCTTCAACTCCGCCTGGTGCGCCTTCACCATCTCCGCCAGGCTGGCAAAGCGGAAGTCGAACTTGGGCGTGCCCGCTGGCGGGGCCGTGGCACCCCAACCTTCGAGTTGGTGCCGCCGGTCAATCCAGGCGCTGGAGAGCCCCGCAGCCTGCGCCGGAACATGGTCATGGAACAGGCTCTGCGCCGTATGCAGAATCTCCCGTTTCAGCACCCCCAATCCGGCCACGACATTGATCATGTACGCGAAATTACGAGGATCGGGCTTGTACGAGCCAATGTCCTGCGCGGTGCAAATGGCGCCGAAAGCCACCCCGAGCCGACCGTTGGACCCAGCAAAGCTCGCACGGTCGACATTCGAGAGAATGACGAGTTTGTAGTAACGCTGCAGGTATTGAAGCGACGCCTCAGTGTCGGAAAATGCCGGCCAGTCTGGGACTGACTTCCCAAATGCCAACGCCTCGCTCTCCGCATCCCTCACGTTCCACTCGCGCGCCAACTGCCGGTGTACTTCGGCAAGCAGCTCGGGATAGATCATCTGGGGCGTAACAGCCTCCTGTGCCGCCTCATGTCGACCGAACGCCGCGAGCACGTCGTCGCGCTTCAGCGTTACCCCGCCCTTCTTCAGTAACGGCTGCAGCGCCGTGTAGAGACCCGTTTCCCAATCGATGAGCGTCCCATAGCAGTCGAAGGTCAGCGCTCTGAAGTCGGTGAGTTTCATGAAAAATCCGCTCAGCCGTGCCCGTGGCGGTGATGGATGTCAGGAAAATGAGCATGCCGATGGCTTAGCCATCCATGCCGGTGCTGGTGAGTATGAGGCTCTACGCCGTCCCACTCAAACCCGTGATCGTGCTGATGGTGCGCATCATGAGTGTGGGCATGCGAATGCGACAAAGGCTCGTGAACGTGCTCGTGCTCGTGATGCTCGGTGACATGCAACCACACACCGACACCCATGCAGAATGCGGCCAGCCAAAACGCACTCTCTCCAGGCTGCCCGTAGAACAGCATCGCGGCCACAGCACCAATGAAGGGAGCCGTTGCAAAGTACGCACCCGTCCGCGCGGTCCCCAGCTGTCGCAATGCGACGATGAATAACACCAGGCTCAGCCCATAGCCCATGAAGCCGATTCCCAGGATCTCCAATCCCCGTGACGCTGGAGGCAGCAAGGCGCCGAAGGAAAGCGCAAGCACGGTATTCGTCACACCGGCCGTGAGCCCCTTGATCGCTGCAAGCACCCGCGCATCACTCGCTGATATCTTGCGCGTGAGATTGTTGTCCAGCGCCCAACACAAACATGCGGCGACAATGGCTGACAGCGCCGACAAATTGCCAGCCGATGAGAAGCGTGCCGGCCAGACCAGAACCAGACCACCCACAAAGATGGCCGCCAGTCCGATCACGACTCGAGCACCGGCCGGTTCGTTAAAGACCACCCATGCCAAGGCCGCCGTGAACACAACCTCGAGATTCAACAGCAGGGAGGCCGAAGCCGCGTCCACATGCGCCAGCCCTGTCATCAGGAGGGCCGGCGCAACGACTCCGCCCACGAGCGTGGACAACGCCAACCAAACCCAGTCACGTCCCCCAAGACCGGTCGCCGACCAACCACGATCCTGCACCAGACGCAGTACGCTCACGCCGACTCCGCTGCCGAGATACAGCAACCCGGCAATCAGGACCGGCGAGGTCCCGGTGAGCAGTTGCTTGGCGATGGGTGTAGTAACACCGAACAACAGCGCCGACAGGAGCGCAGCAGCGACGCCCGTGTGGAAAGCACGCGCGCCGTCAGCACCATTACCGCTATCCATTACACACCCGAAGACACGGCGTGCGGCTCCCCCTCGGCCCGCTCACGCGTTCCAGTTTGAGCCGGAGGCGCGGACGCAGGCGCCGGCAGCGCAGGCACTTGGCCACCCTGCTGCTCCCGCTCCAACGTCACACAAGACCCCGGATAGGACGAATCAATGGTCAAACTCAGCCCGTGCAGCTTCGCAACCGCCGCCACCAGGCTCAACCCAAGGCCGCTGCCCGCCGTGTGGCGACTTTTCTCCAAGCGATGGAAGCGTCGTAATACCGCCTCACGCTCATCGGCAGGAATTCCCGGCCCGTTGTCTGACACAGTCACCCCTATCCGACCCTTGTAAGAGAAGGTCCGCACGGCAACACAACCGCCCATTGGACTGAATTTGATAGCGTTGTCGACCAGGTTGCTGACCGCCTCGAACATCAAGCTCGGGTCGCCAGACATCTGCGTGAGCGCAGGCGCATCGGTATCGAACGACAGCGACACGCCGCGCTCTTCGGCGACGGGTGCATGGAACTCGACGACGTCAGCGGCGATCTGCCCCAGATCGATTCGCATGAAGCCCGCGCGCCGCGCGCCATCCTCGACCTCCGCGATCCGCAGGAGCGCGCTGAAGGTACCCAGCACAGCCTTGGTTTCGGCTATCGCTGCATCTACGGCACGCGCATATTCGTCCGCGGAGGTCGTACGACGCCGCGCCCGCTCCAACCCGCCTAACAGCCGCGTCAGGGGCGTGCGCAAGTCGTGAGCGATATCGTCCGTGACGCCCTTCACCTCGCGCATCAGACGCTCGATGTCGTCCAACATTCCGTTCACGAGATAGACCAGCCGATCCAGATCGCCGGCGCCACGCCGCGTGGGCAGCCGCTCGGCGAGATTTCCGGTGACAATTCGTTCCACGGCGCCGGTGATGCCGTTGATCTGACGGACCGCGCCCAGACCGGTGATGATCGCCCCGGCGATGCCCACACCAAACACCATGATGCCGCCCCATGCCATGGCGTCGAGCAGCAGGTGTTTGAAACCATAAATTTCGTTGACGTTGTAGCTGAGGATCAGGATGTCATCGTTGGGCATCCGGTAGCCGACACCGCGAAACGGCGCGTCCTTGCCATTACGCGGCAGCTTGTACTCGAAGTAGTGCCCGACCGAGGTCGGCTTCTCCGGCAGAGACTTCAGATTCCCCGCAATGAAACGCCCCGAGGCGTCGAAAAGGCCGAACGGCCGCCAGGCATCCGGATCGCGCTCCGCGTGCAGCTGCAGGCGCTGCACGATCTCTCCAGGAGCCGTGAGATAGGCCGCTGAATCGCGCGCGATCCAGTGGTCCACCGAGCTGTTGAGATAGGAGGTGGCTTGCCAGTAAGTAAACCCGAAGAACACCACCGACGAGACGCCGAACAGTGCAAGGAACAGCACCGACAAGCGGAAGCTCGTTGTACGGGGAAGATCAGTCAGGCGCACGGAGGATGTACCCGGAGCCGCGCACAGTGTGGATCATCGATGGCAGCCCGCCTTCGTCGAGCTTGCGGCGCAGCTTCCCCATGTGAACGTCGATGACATTGGTTCGCTGATCGTAGCGGTACGACCAGACCTCCTCGAACAACATGGTGCGGGTGATCACCTGCCCGGGATGGCGCATCAGGTATTCGAGCAGGCGGTATTCACGCGGCAGCAGGTCGATCACCTTCCCGCCCCGTTTCACCTCACGTTTCAGCAGATCCACCTCCAGATCGCCGATCCGCAGCATGGTCTCGCGATCCGGCACACTGCGGCGCCTGAGCAGTACCTCGATCCTGGCCGTCAGCTCCAGAGACTCAAAGGGTTTGGTCAGATAGTCGTCGCCGCCCGCCCGCAAGCCCCGGACGCGCTCATCGACCGCGGACAAGGCACTGAGAATCAGCACAGGGGCGTCCACACTGAGGCCTCGCAAGGTGGACAAAACGGTCAACCCGTCGATTCCGCCGGGCAGCATCCGGTCCAGCACAATTGCCGAATACCGATCCGCTACGGCGCGGTCGAGAGCGTCCTGTCCTGTATATGCGCACTCGACCTCAAAGCCATGGTCTCCCAGCGCCGCGGCGATCTCGGCAGCGGTCTGAGCGTCGTCCTCAACGACCAGGACTCTCGTCACTTGAATTTCCTCCGGGCGGCGCAAGGCCGACAGATGCACCCAAAACGCATCTTATACCGGGGAAACGCCTCAAACGGCGCGTAAAACCGATTTTAGTCCCGAGGCGTTGGGCCAAGGCGCATCGCAGCCATTGTGCGACGCACAATGCGCGCCCGGCTAGGCCGTCTTGAGCTCAGACCCCTTGATCGGCAGCTTGCGCACCCTCTGCCCCGTTGCTGCGAATACCGCATTCACCAGCGCAGGCAGTACCGGCGGTAACGCCGGCTCACCCAGCCCTGTCGGCGGGAAGCTCGTTGCCAGGAAGTGCACTTCCACCGGCGCCGCCTGATACATCCTCAATAGCGGGAACTCGTGGAAGTTGGTCGCTGTCGCCTGACCGTTCTCAATATTGATAGCGAGTCCCAACGCCTGCCCGATGCCATCCAGCACACCGCCTTGAACCTGGTTTACGGCACCGCTGGGGTTGACGATCGGGCTGCCGACGTCGGCGACCACCCAGATCTTGTTGACCTTAACGGCACCCTGGGCGTCGACCGTCGCCTTCACGACCTCGGCAAAGTAGCCTTGATGGCAGTAGTAGCACCCGAAGCCCATGCCAGTGCGCGCTGCACCGGAAGCGGCCCCATTGTGACCACCCTGGCGGGCCAACGCGTGCAGTCCCGCCTGCTTCCAACCTGACTTCTCGCGGACCGCCTCGACCACCCCACGCATACGACCCGTGTCGTACGGCGGCAGGGGCCCATTCGGTCCCGGCGGCGTGGGAATGGCCCGAGGCTCGCCAAGGATCTCCAGGTTGAATTCGATGGGGTCACGCCTGGCGGCGAATGCAACCTCATCCAGGAAGCTCTGGAAAGCGTACGCCAGGCCGTTGCTTCCGGGAGCGCGCATCGGCCCGGTGGCCTGCGCGAACGGCATGGAGGACATCGCCAGCTCGATGTTGGGTATCATGCGCGCCGGATATTCGGTGGCCGAGAACGTCGCGCTCTGGTTGAACTTGTCACCGACACCGAAAGTGACGAAGTGATCCCGCAGAGTGACCAACTTGCCGTGCGCATCCACGCCGGCGCTGAAGTGATGATAGCCGGCCGGCCGATACATATCGTGTTGCAGGTCCTGACGGCGATCCCACAGCAACTTCACCGGCGCCCCTGCCATCTTGGAAATTGCCGCGCTCTGCACCATGAAGTCACCGGCCAGCCGGCGACCGAAACCGCCGCCACAGCGTGTCACATGGATCGTGACAGCCTCAGGCGCGATGCCGAGCGCCTTGGCTACCAGGGCGCGTCCGGGGCCAGGATTCTGGGTCGGCGCCCAGATCTCCACCTTGCCGTCACGGAAAGCCGCCGTGCAATTCATGGGCTCCAGCGGCGAATGCGATACCACCGGGTAGAAATAGCTGGCTTCGACTCGCAAAGCCGCTTCCGCCAGGGCCTTCTTGTGATCGCCGTCGCTGCGCACGATCTTCAGCGGCTCCTGCTTGGACAGCTCCTCAGCCTGACGCGCGTAACGCGCGCTGCTGTGATCCGCATGCGGGCCCTTGTCCCATTTGATCTGTAGCTTGCGGGCCGCCTTGTTGGCCTGCCACCAGGTGTCGGCGATGACAGCCACGCCATCGACGAGCCCCATCTCCATCCCCATGTAGGGGCCGCCACCGGTGTCCGGGGCATTGACTACCAACACCTGACGGACGCCAGGCATGGCTCGCGCCGCATCGAGGTTCGCCTCGACGTACTTGCCCCCATGCACCGGACACTTCTCGAACACGGCGTAGAGCATTCCCGGCACGCTGACATCGATGCCGAAGACCGGCTTGCCGGTCACAATGAGCGGGCTGTCGACGCCGCCCAGAGGCTGGCCGATGAGACGGAAATCCTTGGGATCCTTCAGGGCAACGGTTGCGAGATCCGGCGGCCGCACCCCAGCCGCCTTGCTCGCCAGGGCCCCGTACTTCAGCGCGCGACCCGTTCGAACGTGGTGGACCACGCCGGGTGTGGTCGAGCATTCGCCGAGCGGCACATCCCATGTCCGCGCCGCTGCCGTCATCAACATCTGACGCCCGGCCGCGCCAGCGCGCCGCAACGGATCATAGTTCATCGGTATGCTGCGGCTGCCTCCGGCAAATTGATCGCCGTACTTCGCCTGATCCACCACCGCCATTTCCGTGCGGACGTGACTCCAGTCTACATCGAGCTCCTCGGCAATGATCTGCGGCAGCGACGTCTTGACGCCCTGCCCGATCTCCGGGTTCTTGCAGATGATGGTGACCATGTCATCCGTGGTGATGCGGATGTAGGCATTGATCGTGGCGCTCGTAGCCGGATGGGAGTTCGCAACGGCGGCGGCCATCGTTGAGAAACTGAAATCCAACAGCAGGCCACCCCCGGCCACGGTGCTGGCGGTCAGGAAGCCCCGGCGGGTCATACTCATGATCAGGCCTCCCTGGTGTCGGCGGTCGGCAGGCCGGCCGCCTGTTTGATCGCTGCACGGATGCGCGTGTAAGTCGCGCAGCGGCAGATGTTGCCGCTCATGGCATCATCGATATCCTGATCCGTCGGCTTGGGTTTCTGATTGAGCAGAGCGGTCGCCGACATGATCTGTCCGGCCTGGCAGTATCCGCATTGCATGACATCGAGGGCGAGCCATGCCTCCTGGACCTTCTTGCCGGTCTCGGTGTCACCGATACCTTCAACAGTGGTCACCTTGCGGGCGCCGATGGCCGAAACCGGCGTAACGCAGGCGCGGATCGGCGAGCCATCCAGATGGACGGTGCAACACCCGCACAGCGCCATCCCGCAACCGAACTTGGTCCCTTTCAGGTCCAGCAGATCACGCAACACCCACAGCAACGGCGTATCGCCTTCCGCCTCGACCGTGCGGGCCGTTCCATTTACCGTAATCGTGTAGCTCATCGTGGCACTCACCGCGCTATCCGATGGAATATCGCCCGTCTCGGGCAGAGGTACCTCTGGCGCCGGCAGCTTAGCCCTTATGACGGCGCGAAGGCAGTCCTATGCGACGAGGAACCATCACGCGGCGACGACGCCTGTCAGGCTTCCGTTCCCGCGAGAAGCCAATAGACAGCGTCGCGGGCACACGCCCCTGCAATCGCGTAGAAGACGATGGCTGCAATATGCAGCCCGACGACGCCCAGGATGATGTTGAAGTTGATGTTATGGAGAGCTGAACAGCCCCGATGCTACGCGCGCCCCGTTTGTTGAACAGGCTGCTTGCGGATGAAGCTGCTGAACCGCGCATGCCGCGACCCGCAGAACCCGGAACACCACCGTACGAACCCCGACAGTTTGTGACACGAATTTCTCGTGCAAATCACCAGATTTGCGAGTGGCATGCGACTCACGCTGTGGCGTATAGTCATCGTCACTGAACCGCAGCAGGTATTGCGAGCATGACTACTGAGATTGAACCCACCGGCGAGCCACTCAACAATGGTGCGAGCTCTCCCGAGCCCGAAGCGCTGACCAACGACCCGCGCATCGCCTATAGAGAGGGCAGCGGCTACCCTTACGTACGCGCACGACCCGGCGTCCCCAAGATTACATCGGAGGATGTGAAGCGAATGCTTGAGGATTTTCCGTGAAGTACCTGCTCGACATAAACGTGCTACTCGCGTTTTGGTACGAGCACCACGTCCATTCTGCTCGCGTCGCGCAATGGGTAAGGCTTATCAAGACGATCGAAACAGATCAGCCTCCATTTGCCACGTGCGCCATTGTTGAGCTCGGATTCATACGGATTGCTTCTGGCAAGTCTGCAATGGCCAATGATCTAACAGTCGCTCTGTCCGACCTGCGTCACCTCAGAGCCGTGCTTCGCTTGAGACTCATAAACGACGAGCTCGATGGAAACCAGCTGCCTAACTGGGTCACCAGATCCAAACAAACCACCGACGGCCACCTCCTCGAACTCGCGTCGCGTCACGGAATGCGATTCGCCACCCTCGACGGCGGAATTCCCGGCGCGCTCCTGATCCCGGAGTACGACGACCCCGTCTACACTGACCCGCCGTCGAAGGTCCAAGAATCAGCGGCCCCCGCCTACGGCGCGGCGGCGTAAAGCCTCGGTCTTGCGACTCGGTCGAGCCGCCGTGGTCGCGACGACACGCGAGTGCGACAATAGGCCGAAGCGCAATCTCCACGGCCAAGTTCTGGCAGGAACTCACATGACCCCGTACACCGATCTCAAAATGCACATCGATGGCGAATGGCTCAGCGCCAACAAACGGCGTACGCATCGAGTGATCAACCCCGCCAACGGCGCCACCCTTGGCGAGCTCCCGCTCGCGGACACAACCGACCTGGACCGTGCGCTTCACGCCGCCGATCGCGGCTACAAGCTCTGGAAGCGCGCGACCGCGGACGAGCGAGGTCGGGTGTTGAAAGGCGCCGCGCAATTGATCCGCCAGAGAGTGGATCACATTGCGCAGCTCGCGACCCTGGAAGAAGGCAAGACGCTGGCTGAGACCCGCACCGAAGCTCTGGTCGCCGCCAATCTTTTCGAGTTCTACGGCGAAGAATGCCGCCGCACCTACGGGCGCGTGCTGGTACGGCCGACAGGCACACGATCGCTGGTCGTGAAAGAGCCGGTAGGCCCGGTCGCCGCCTTCGCGCCCTGGAACTTTCCGATCGTCAATCCTGCCCGCAAGCTCGGAGCACCGGTTGCCGCGGGCTGCTCGGTCATTTTGAAACCCGCCGAAGAAACCCCGGCCGCGGCCATGGAAGTAGTGCGCGCCCTCCTCGATGCGGGCCTTCCACAAGGCGTCGTACAACTCGTGTTTGGAGTGCCGGACGAAGTCTCCCGGCATCTGTTGGCTTCACCCATCATCCGCAAACTATCGTTCACCGGCTCGACAGCTGTAGGCAAACATCTACTCACTCTGGCGGCTGCCACGGTGAAGCGTACGACCATGGAGCTCGGCGGCCATGCGCCGGTGATTGTGTTTGACGACGCCGACCTCGGCCGCACGGTCGAGATGCTCGCCACGGCGAAAACCCGCAACTCCGGGCAGGTTTGTGTCTCGCCGACCCGATTCTATGTGCAAGAAGGCATCTACGATCGCTTCGTCGCGGCCTTCAGCGAGCGTGTGCGTAAAGTAAACGTTGGCGACGGACTGCTCGACACCAGCCACATGGGGCCGATGGCCAACCCTCGACGGCCTGCCGCCATGGAGAGCTTCCTGGCCGACGCCGTCTCTCATGGCGGCAAAGTACGTACCGGCGGTGAGCGTCACGGCAAAGAGGGGTTGTTCTTCCAGCCCACCGTGATTTCTGACGTGCCGTCGCACGCACGGATCATGAACGAGGAACCGTTCGGTCCGGTCGCGGTAATCGCACCATTCAAGACCTTCGACGATGCCGTGGAGCACGCGAACCGCTTGCCGTACGGCCTTGCGGCCTACGCGTTCACCGAGTCCGCTAAGCGTGCGCTGTTGATCGGAGATGCAATCGAGTCCGGCATGGTCGGCATCAACGCCGTCGCCATGGCCGCCCCAGACTCGCCCTTCGGAGGGGTCAAAGAAAGCGGATTCGGAGCGGAGGACGGGCCAGAGGGGTTAGCGGCGTGTCTGGTGACGAAAGCGATCCATCAGGCCTGATTCGAGTTGCGACCGATGTACTGTACGAATTCGCCGGTCGTAGAGACGATCGACAGGGGTGATCCTTCGCTGCTGGCGCTGTAGATCACCACGCGATTGCGGCCGGTGCGCTTCGCCTCGTATAGCGCGGCGTCGGCATTCGCCAGTAGCTGCCCGAGCTCATGCCCGGACATGCTCGTGGTCGAAATACCGAAGCTCCCCGATACGGTCGCCTTGGTGGAGCCTTGGGAAGCGGTGATTGCGGCGATTGCGGCCCGCAATTGCTCAGACCGCTGCCGTGCTTCCTCAGGTCCGCACGACGGGAACAGGATGGCGAACTCCTCGCCACCGAAACGCCCGAAGATATCGCGCTTGTTGAGATGGTCCCTGCACGCCGCGACTGCTCTCTTGAGCACGAAGTCGCCCGTGGCGTGGCCGTACTTATCGTTGATCGATTTGAAGTGATCCAGATCGCACAGAACGATGCACAAGTGCTCGCCGCTGCGCCGGCTCGATTCCAGCGCCTTCTCCGCCAGCTCAATGAAGTGCGGCCGATTACTGATGCCCGTGAGCCCGTCGAGCCGCGACAATGTTTGAAAGTGCAGCTGCGAGCGCTTGGTGCGATAAGCCCACAAGCCGATGAACAACACGGTCATGATCAGCAGCAGGATGTACAGCCGGCTGGCCTCCACCGCCTTGCTCGTCAATTCCCGTTCCAACTGCAGCACGTGGTTCTGCTTGTTGAGCGCATCCACCTGCAGCTTGTTGGCAATGTTCTCGTGATTGACCTTCTGGAAGGCCAGGTGACGGGCGCTGAGATCAGTGAGATAGGCCTTATCTGCGGCGGCGAACTGCTCGTAATAGTCGAGCGCGGACTTGAAGTCGCCACGCTCCTTAGCAACCTGGGACAACACGAGGAAAGCCGTCAGCAGCCCGTCAGGGACCTCATCCTTATCGGCAGCATCGGTCACATACGTGGCGAACAATTGCGCCAGCGTGGGTAGCCCTTTCTTGCGGTATGCCTCCGCGAGGACGGAATTCCATTTCGCAATGAGGCGTGGATTACGGGTCGCCTTGACCTCGTCGTAGTGCTGCTTCAGCAGCGCGATCGCCTCATCGACTTTCTTGTCTGTGAGATAAGTCTCGGCCGCTTTCGAGCGCAGGATGTTGCTGTAGGTTGGCTCGGCAACCCTGACGCACTCATCAATGGCCGAGCGCAGCTCCGCCCCCACCGTTTTGAGTCGCCCACTCTCGTACAGGGCGAGCACTTTCTGCTCCGACCCCTTGCACGCACCGCGACCGGACCAGTTGGCGTCGATCACCTGCTGCGAATAGCTCAAGCTCAGGTCGTATTGACCGACCCCCTTATAGAGGTCGGACGCATTCAACAGCGCCTGCTGGCGTGCCTCGCCATCGGTGACCTGAGGCAACAGCTCGAGGACGACACCCAATCTGCCAAAGGCTTCCTCATAGCGCCGACCAAACACGAGCATGTTGACCGCGGTCGCGCCGGCGCGCACCCGTATTGTCGGATCCTTGGCGTTGTCGATCAGGGTGGTCAGTCGTGCCAACGCGGTTTGCGTATCGCCGTCATATGCGCTTTTCCACGCCTCGAGGTAGCGCAGACGCTCGCTGTCAGCCAGTGACAGACTGCCCCGCTGCTTTTCGACGGAGGCGATGAGAGTTGCGAATTCCGGGTAGTTGCCGGTGCGCTCGGAGTCTGCCTTCCTCAACAGCTCCGCGGCGCTGTCTCCTGCTTGCGCCGCAGTGATCTGGCCGACCAGCGCCAGGCAAAGGCAGCCGACCAGACCACGGAGCAATTTCAGCGTGGAGATTTCCCGCACCTTCCATACAACCGCTACCATGCGCGACGTCCCCATGCCTTGAGCCTCAGATTAGAGTCAGCTCCAGCTCACTCTTCCTCTTCTTCTTCCTCGTCCTCATCCTCATCCTCATCTTCCTCGTCCTCGTCGTCCTCGTCGTCCTCGTCGTCATCTTCCTCTTCTTCTTCCTCCTCGTCTTCCCTGTGCACCGCACAACAGACGTTAGGCTCCGCGCCGACCAACGCCTCCAGCTTTAGCCGGTCATTGCCGAGGATGGCGGCCCGCAAACCCGGGTCAATCCCCGCACTCTGCAAGGCCTCCGCAAGCAGGTCACTTGAGGCATAGCGCAACTCGGCGTCTTGCCCGAGCCGCTCCAGGAAATCAATCACATTCGACACAAAGGCACTCCCGGTGAACGCAAAGAGCGACCGGCAGAGTAAGCGCAACCCGGGCGGGCGAGCAAGGCCCCGGAGCGCAAGCGGTGAACGATGTCGCGCCGCCAAAGACGGAAATGGGGACGCACTCGCAGCGGTGTTAGCGATTTCCCCGCAGGTTCCCGGGTTTCAACCGACAGGCGGCGATTGAAAGGTAGCGAGCTTCTCGACCCTGCACTCCGGGACGGGCTGATACTGCGCGCGTGTCCATCGCCAGACCATCGTTCCGCACCGGTGGCCGGCCGTATCTATAAAGTTGCCCACGCCAGGGTCGGAAGCGGCAATCACCACTGTCACCGAACCGTCATGCTCATATCGAGCGTTGTGCTTATGCACCGAGACCCTGTGGTAGCGATAGTCGAGTGACTCCATCCAGTAGTTGTTGAGCTGAAAGTGCCATAACTCGCACGCCGGAACCGGGGTCCGGATCACTAAAGCCTCATCAGCCTCGATCGACCAATAGCCATAAATATAACGGACGCTCGGATCGACGCTTTCCTCCCGCAACGGGCTGCCTTCGGTGGAGCTGAGGGTGTTAGGGGTGCCCTGATACCACTGCGCCCAGTCCGCGTAACGTCCCGCAATTCGATTCACCAGATGCGCGGCCGATTGCAACGCCCGGACCGTGCGCCTCGCAGTCAAGGGCTCGGGCTTGGATGGCCCTCCCAAATGCTCGAGCACCATACGCGCGGTGACCTCGCGGGGCTTGTCGAAGAAGGTCTGCCGCACCACCAGCATGTTGGTTTTCTCATCCAGCGGCAGCCAGTTGCCGGGGCGCGGCGCGCGGCTCACGGCGATCTCGAAGCTTCCGTCCGGGTTGACCCGGAGTTGGCGCCCCTCCAGTGACCCGGTCGAGCGGGCAACGACATGACCCTCGGCTGTCGCAACCAGTGCCTTGGTGCCGAAGGAAATCCAGGGCACCGTGCCACGAGTACCGTGCAACCGATATTCGCGATCACCAGCGACCGTGGCCGTCAGATAGTAGTTGTCCGGATTGTCCGCGCCGGCCTTCGAGGTTGCATTCGGAATGTTCACCAGCGCCGGAAAGTCCGGATCCGAATTCTCGAAGCAGCTCTCCAACGCCATACGGGTGAGGCGACTGAGATACCGCCAGCCCTCGGCGCGGTCGAGCTCATCCGCAGGGGTCTCGGCGCGCAGTACAACTTTCCCGGCCTCTTTCAAACTGTCGCAGAACTCTTCCCACACCTTGCCGCTGGCGATGTCGTGCCGCGCTCTGTTGGACCGCTTCATAGCGGTGTCTGGTCAAGAATATCCAGGCGCGCTCTGATTTGCGGATCAGGCTCCAAGGCACTGGCAGGCGGCACAACCAGAGTCATGTGCATGTCGATGTCGGTTTCCGCGAGCTTGCCGAGCACCACACGCTGCATATGGGGCTGCTGCATCGGCAAGGTCGCCGCCCTGTACAGAATCACTTCGTGGGTCAAGGGATAGTCCCGTGCCAGCACATCCACCAGCAGCTGCCGGTACGACGCGCTGGTGGAAAACCGGGCAAATGATCTGTCACCGGCGATCCCGACCTGCCAGAGAATCAGATAGGCGGAAGGATCGATCCGCCGCCGGTAGAGCATGATCTGGTTGGCTTCGAAATGCTGGCAGCCGAAACGCCCCGGATCGAAACCCAGATCGGCATACAGACAGTCCTCCGCTGACACACCAGGCTCCATGTGGGCCGAGTACCCTTCGGCCCTGGCGATAGCGATAGCCTTGTGGGGCGGGAGTGCAAACACTCCAGGGTGTCCATAGAACGCCCCACAGACCTGCTTCCCGGCACGCACTTCGAGCAACATGGCGTCGACCATTTCGCGGTAAGTGTCCGCGCGGGACTTACCCTCTTTGTACAGATGCTGAAAGCTGCGCACGTCGGCGTTCATCCGCGCGAGCCACAGCTCGATGATCCCGTCGGATAAGGCGGTGAACACGACGTCCGCCTTCTCTATGTGGCTGCGTGCGAGGGGCGTGATGTGGGAACCCAGCGTCATTCCCACACCCACGCACACGAGACTTCCGCGACGGCTCATGCAGCACTACGCCTCTTGAGGACCAGCGCTAGCGCGCCGCGATGAAACTGATCTCCACGGTGTAGCCCGGGCCCGCGAGCTTCGCTTCGACGGTCGCCCGTGCCGGCGTAGCGCCTTCCGGCACCCACTTGTCCCAGACGCTGTTCATTTCTTCGAAGGTTCTCATGTCGGCCAGCCAGATGGTCACGTGCAACAGCTTGCGCTTGTCGCTCCCGGCGGCAGCCAACAGCCTGTCAGTGCGCTCCAGAATGTTCCGGGTCTGCTCCTTCACTGATGCGCCCACCGCATCTGCAGCAACCTGTCCCGCCAGGTAGACGACTCCATTGTGGACGACAGCCTGGCTCATACGCGGGCCGACTTCGAAACGCTCGATGCTTGACATGAAATTCACCTTCTAAAGCGGATCGCAAAAACGGCCGGCAGGCTAAACGCACTGCCCTCCATCGCGCAACCTTGCGGCGCGCGTCGGGCTTGATTCTTGCGGCAGCGCGAACGGTGCGTTGTGCACCCTAGGGGTGGGAGAAATGCTATGTCTTTGATTGGCTGGATCGTTCTCGGCCTCATTGCGGGGTTCATTGCGAGCAAGGTCGTCAACAAAGCCGGCGAAGGCGCGCTGCTGGACATCATCCTGGGCGTCATTGGAGCCGTAGTCGGTGGTTGGCTGTTTCACACGTTCGGCATGCCGGGGGTTACCGGATTCAACCTCTACAGCATGCTGGTCGCGATCGTAGGGGCAGTAGTGGTCCTAGTGCTGTACCACGCGATCGCGGGCAGGCCGTCGCGCTTGTAGGGGCTCGACAGCAGATCCGTTGGCGCGACGGACGCCCGATAGCGAGTCCGCCGCGCCCGACGGGCGCCTACTTGAGATACCGGTCGAACCAATCGACAAGGCGGCGGTTGAGGTCAGTCACGTTTTCAGGCTTGTGGAAGCTGTGTCCCTCGTCCGCGTAAATGAATAGGGAGGTTGGTACACCTACCGAGCGCAACCCGTGCCAGAACTCTCGTGTCTGGTCCGAGGGGCACTCCACATCGCGCTCGCCGACGTAGAGGAAAACCGGTGTCCGCGCCGACTTGATGGTGCGGATCGGGGAGAGCCGGTCGTAGACGGCCGGATCATCGTAAGCCGAGGCGCCAAAGTAGGGAATCATCCACTGGTCGATGCCGTTCTGGCCGTAATACGCCACCCAATCCGAAACGCCGGCCCCGGCGGCAGCCACCTTGAAGCGCTGCGAGTGCGTCACGATCCACATGGACATGAATCCGCCGTAACTATGGCCGTACACGCCGAGCCTGGAATCGTCGATCGGCGCCACCTTCTCGGCGGCCGCGATCCCGGCCAGGTCATCGCGCAAATCGCCGCCCCCGAAATCCCTCACATTGGCCCGGGTGAAAGCCTCCCCTTGGCCATAGCTGCCGCGCGGATTGGGCATAAAGACGAAGTAGCCGTTACGTAACCAGCCCGCTGTCATCTGATCCCAGAGATAACGCGACGTCACAGCCGACGCCGGACCGCCGTGCACCACCACGATCATGGGGTAACTCTTACCGGGATCTACTTGCAACGGGCTCAGCAACCAACCCTGCACAGAGAACGAGTCACTCTCCCAGCTGATACTGCGCGCCACCGCGGCCGGCTTCTGGCCGTCATTGTCATGGGTGACCGGTTGTAATTTGCCGAGCGGACCGTATTCGATATGCGGCGCTCGCTCGAATGACTGGGACACCGCCGCAGCGTGTTTGCCCGCCGCATCGAGCGCAACCCGCCCATCGGCAGCTTCATAGGTAGCCGATTGCAAGTGCACCTGCTGGACGCCCTTCCCTGTCGGATCGACGAGGGCCGTGCCCATCTGGGCGCCGATCACGACAGTCGCAACGAGCTGATGCCCTCGCCAGGCGATGGAGGTAAAGCTACCTTTGAAGTCGGGAGTGATATCGCTCGGCGTTGCATGAGATGCCTCGCCAGACTCACTGTCGACTACATAGATGTCGCCGCCCACAGAGCCAAAGTCGCTCATCAGCCCGCCGATGAAGGCAACCTTGCGACCATCCGGTGAGACTCTCGGAAAGTTCATCTGCATCGGCGGCGCCGCGAGGATCCGGGCCGTGCCATCAAGCGCGAAGGACTGCAACTTCGCGACCCACCAGTTGTTATCCCCGTTACCCTGCGCGGCAGTGGCCACAAAACCGCGGCCATCGGGCCTCCAGTCGTACTCGTAAACAAACGTCCCGTCGGGAGAAACGAACTTCAGCGCCCCGCCGGCGGCATCGACGACCGCGATCCGTTGGGAATCCTCACTCTCGCCGATCTCGCCCACCTCGCGCGCTCCGGCCTGGGTCGCTCCGGTTTCCTTATGAGCCCCTGCCGTTGCCAACACCGCGATGCTGCGACCATCCGCGGACCAACGAGGTGAAGCCAGCAGTCCTTTGAGCTCAACCAACCTGGAGCTGGTGAAGTTGCCTTTATGAGCCGCCTCAGGTGAAGCGCCGTAAAGAAATGCCACACCGTCGTCGCTGCCGGTAAACACAAACCGCTTCCCGTCAGGGGACCAGGCAACTCCGCTGTACTTGCATTTGGCGCAGGGATCGAGTCGTGCTTGAACTTCCCCTTGCTTGCTGCGTACGACAACCGCGCCATGCCCCTCCGTGGTGGCGTTAGGCTGGCGAATCGTTTCGACGCTGACAATGTATTGTCCATCGCCACTGAGGGCCAGCGAGGCGTACTGATGGAGCACCCCAAGATCCGGTGTGGCGGCGGCTGCGAGGGCAAGGGTCGGCAACAGTGCTGTGAGCATCGGAGTCCCTAGAACGAGTTCGCATGTAATTCCAATGGAGTAGCATAACCGCCACCGGCGCTTGCGGAGCAGCGAATGCGTGACAATAAGGTTCCGGACGAGGTCCTGCTGGCCATCGACCAGGGCACCAGCTCCAGTCGTGCGATCGCCTTCGCCCTTGACGGGTCGGTGGTCGCCACGGAACAGCAGGCGTTCGAACAGCTTTATCCGGCCTCCGGCTGGGTGGAACACGATGCCGAGGTGATCTGGGCAACCGTACTCTCCACCACGCGTGCCGTGATGGAACGCCTGCGTGCCCGGAAACGACCGGTCCTGGCCGTCGGCCTGACAAACCAACGTGAAACCACGGTGGTCTGGGACCGCCGCACCGGCATCCCATTACACAACGCCATCGTCTGGCAGGACCGCCGCACCGCGGATCGCTGCCGGGAGCTCGCAGAACAAGGTCACGAGCCCGAGCTGGCCGAGAAGACCGGCCTGCGGCTCGATCCTTATTTCTCCGCGACCAAACTGGCTTGGATATTCGACCGCGTTCCCGGCGTACGTGAGCTCGCCAACCAAGGCCACGTCGCCTTCGGCACCGTGGACAGTTTTTTGATCTGGCGGCTGACACGCGGGCGCCTGCATGTCACCGACGCGACCAACGCCAGCCGTACGGCACTCTTTGACATCCGCACCGGTTGTTGGGACGAGGATCTGTGCAAGTTATTTGGGATACCCCGTAGCTGCCTTCCTGAAGTGCGCGACAGCGCTGGCGATTTCGGCATGACCGACGCAAGCGTCCTCGGTGAGACTCTGCCGATTCGGGGCATCGCCGGAGATCAGCAGGCCGCCTTGATTGGCCAGGCGTGTTTCGCTGAAGGCGACCTCAAGAGCACCTACGGCACCGGCGCCTTCATGGTTCTCAACACCGGCGGGCGCCTGCCGCGATCGGCGAACCGTCTCCTCAGCACCATCGCCTATCGCCTGAAGGGGCAAATCACGTACGCGCTCGAGGGCTCGATTCTGTCCGCCGGAGCCACTATCCAATGGTTGCGCGACGGGCTGGGGTTGGTGTCGCGTGCCCCTGAAGTCGAGGCGCTGGCGGGCTCGGTTGCCGATTCGGGCGGGGTGTATCTGGTGCCCGCGTTTACGGGGCTCGGTGCGCCCTACTGGGACCCTGATGCGCGCGGCGCGCTCATTGGACTTACCCGCGGCACCGGACGAGGCGAGATCGCGCGCGCCGGTCTTGACAGCGTTGCCTATCAGACACGGGATCTGCTGGATGCCATGGCGGCCGACGGAATCCGGCCCGCGTCCCTGAAAGTGGATGGCGGCATGGCGCAAAATGGCCTGTTTCTGCAGCGGCTGGCGGACATTCTGGACGTGCCTGTCCTGCGACCACAGATGGCGGAGTCCACGGCATTCGGCGCCGCGTGCCTGGCTGGACTGGGGAGCGGAGCCTACTCTTCGCTGGATGAGTTGGCCCGGCTGTGGAAGCCGGATGCGCGCTGCGAGCCCCGGTTGGATTCTGACACGCGCGAACGTGAGCTGGCCGGATGGAGGCAGGCGGTGCAACGAGTACGTACCACCTGAGAGTTATCTGGAACTGCCGAACCATTCCTGGATCCGCGCTTGCGCCCGCATGTCCAGGTGCAGGCCCAACTTCGAGCGGCGCCAGAGCGCATCCTCTGCCGTGCGCGCCCACTCCTCCGTACGCATCAGGTTCAACTCCGTCTCATAAACCCCCGGCGCAACTTCGGCACCGAGATCGCTCAACTGTCGTGCATGACCCAGTATCCGCTCGATGCGCGTGCCATAGGACCGACACAACCTGCGAATCAAAACGGGCGGCGCATACGCATGGCGCCGCACCTGCTCGGCGACGAAGGACTCAAAATCACCGCGTGGAATATCGCCTCCAGGGAGTACGGCTCCCAGCGTCCAGGGAGTTGTCGCAATCTGCATGGCGGGCAACAGTTTGGATAGCGCGTGCTCGGCCAGCTTGCGGTAGGTCGTCAACTTGCCACCGAATATGGAAAGCAATGGGGCCTGTCCTTCCGGGGCATCCATGTCAAAAACATAATCCCGAGTCACGGTGGACGCGCTGACTCCGCCGTCGTCGTACAAAGGCCGAACCCCGGAGTACGTCCATACGACGTCTTGCGGTGTTACCGGCCTCGCGAGATATCCAGATATGAGGCCACAGAGGTAGGCGACCTCCTCGCTGTCTGCATGCACGTGCGCGGGATCGCCAGCGAATGGAATATCGGTCGTACCAATCAGCGTGAAGTCGTCCTCATAGGGAATAGCGAAGACGACGCGCCCATCCGCATTCTGCAGGGTGTAGGCTTGTGGACCGTCATACAGCCGCCGGACAATGATGTGGCTCCCCTTGACGAGTCGGAGCGAGCGATGCCGGTGCGCTCCGGCAGCGCGCAGGATTTCCTCCACCCATGGACCCGCGGCATTGACGAGCGCGCGGGCACCTACAGTACGGTGCTCTCCAGCATGCGATGTCATGTCAACGAGCCACACAGCGCCCTCCCTGCGAGCCGCCGTAACCGCCCAACCGGGCTCAATGGATGCGCCTCGCTGTCGGGCATCCAGGGCGTTCATGACAACCAGTCGGGCGTCATCCGACCAACAATCCGAATACTCGAAGCCCAGCCGGTAACCTTCCGCCAGAGCGCCAAATACCGGATCACGCTCCCGGCGAACCGTACGCGTCGCGGGCAACCGCTTACGCCCCCCGATGTGGTCATAGAGAAACAGACCTAACCGGAGCCGCCACGGGGACCGCATACCCTCGTGCACGGGAAGGACGAATCGCAGCGGCCGGATGATGTAGGGTGCGGCCGCAAGCAGTACCTCCCGCTCGGCCAGACTCTCGTGCACCAGCCGGAACTCAAACTGCTCGAGGTAGCGTAGTCCGCCATGGATGAGCTTCGAGGAGGCCGAGGACGTCGCCCCCGCCAGATCGCCGCGCTCCACCAGCAACACAGACAGGCCGCGCCCGGCCGCATCACGCGCGATGCCAACTCCGTTGATCCCGCCGCCAACCACGAGTAGATCGACGGGGGGGATGCCTGGATTAAGCAAGCGGATCGAACAAAGTTCCAGGCAGCCCGGCGACATCGACCGGCATGGCATACAAGCCACCGCCCGGGCCTCCCTTCTTGTCACGCGCCGTCGTGACAAAAAGTGTCTTCATATCTGCGCCACCGAATGCAGGCATGGTCGTATTCAATGCAGGGACGTGGTACTCCGCCATCACTTTCCCGTCAGGATCATATCTGCGAATGCGCGAGCCTTCATAGAGTGAGCTCCAATAACAGCCTTCCACATCCACCGCCGCGCCATCGGGCCGTCCGCGGTCGGTTGCTGTCGGCTCAATACGCGCGAACACGCGGCGATTCGTCACCGCACCCGTATCGGGATCGTAGTCGAAGCGATAGATCACATAGCGTGGTGTGTCCGAGAAATAGAGAGTCCGGCCGTCAGGCGCAAAAGCCAGTCCATTCGATGTCATGACGCCATCCATCAGCTTCGCCAGGCCGCGGCGATCACAGCGATACAGCCCCGCGTCCCCAGCCGTCTTCTGCTCATCGAGGGTGCCGGAGAGATAGCGCCCCCGTGGATCGACACGACCATCATTGAATCTATGGGTTGCGGCGTTCTCGGGGTTAGCAACGAGCTGTCGCGCCTTGCGAGCAGCCGAATCCAACAGCCAGACCCCGGAGCGCAACGCGGCGACGTAGCCACCCCCCTTTGCGGGAGCGACACATCCGATGTCCTCATCGAGGGCGTCGGCTTCGTGCCTCCCGGAACGCGGCTCGAAACGATGCAGGCGGCGCTCGGTAATATCGATGAACACCAACACACCGGCTTCGGCCCACCACACGGGCGACTCGCCCAGCGCACACTGCGCATCCAACACCAGACTGAATTCAGCGCTCATCCGTCACCTCCACTCGACTCGACCGCCCGCCCAGAGGCCACTGCGGCTCTCCCACTGTACACTCCCCCGCATCACACCTCTACGGACCTGACTTGGCTTGACTGGCTAGCTGAGCACCACGCATTCGGCACACTGATTTCCCAGGTCGACGGCGCTCCCTTCGCTACGCCCCTGCCTGTGCTCTATCGTCGGACGGGCACGGAAATCATCCTCACCGGGCACTGGGCCCGCATGCCTATATTTCCCCCCGCTGGTACCCCGAAACCCGTCATCAGGTGCCCACCTGGAATTACATTACGGCACATGTCTACGGGAAGGTACGCATCACACGCGAAGACCCGGAACTGCAACGCATCGTCGTAGCCTTAGCGGAGAAGTTCGAGGCCGGGGCAGCAACTCCCTGGACCCTCGCCGCCTCCGGCCCCGACACCGCCACTCGAGTCAGAGGCGTCGTAGGTTTCGAGCTGCACGCCGACTCCGTGCAGATCAAACCCAAACTCAGCCAGAATCAACCGGTGGTCAACGTGGAAGGCACCATTGCCGGCCTGCGCGGCACGGCCTCTGAAGAAAGCGCCGCCGTCGCGGCACTCATGCAAAAGGAACTTGAACGGCGAGGACCATAGTCGGCCGCTCCCGATGTTTTCATCCCATGTGGACGAACTTCGGGCGGTGCTTAGTCACCCAGCAAGCCGCCGCAAGGCGGCTTTGCCCTTTCTAATCTTTTCGCTTCAATTGACATGTGTAACGTTACGCATTACACTCAACCATGATCTGCTCGATACGCCACAAAGGGTTGCGGCGTCTTTTCGAGAACGACGATGCACGCGGCATAGATCCCGGTCACGTCAAAGAAACTGCGGAACATCCTCGCGCGCCTCAATGCGGTGCGCTCGGCTTCCGATATGGATCTTCCGGGGTTACGGTTGCATCCGTTGTACGGCGACTTGAAAGGTTATTGGGCGGTCACGGTGCGCGCCAACTGGCGAGTCATTTTCAAGTTCGCGGATGGCGACGCATCGGAGGTTGACTATGTGGATTACCACTGAACCGAGACAGACGATGCCGATGAAGAACCCGCCGCATCCAGGCAGCTTTGTCCTCGATGAGTGCATCGAGCCGTTGGGCTTGACGATCACCGATGCGGCCCAAGCGCTCGGTGTCTCCCGCGTCACGCTTTCCGAGCTCGTGAACGGCAAGAGAGGTATCTCACCAGAGATGGCCGTCCGGCTATCCAAAGCTTTCGGCGGAAGCGCCGAGAGCTGGCTTGTCCAGCAAGCGCAGTACGACCTTGCCCAAGTAAAGATCGACGGCATCAAGGTTAAGCGCCTGGCAACCGGCGTAAGCCGAGATCAGGAGTGACACTAGCTAACTGCTGTGTGAGGAACCGCCGTCAGTACACGATACTCCCAACCGAAGTCCCACCGCAGACAAACA
>Ga0134126_10000806_pt1 | contig 39525 bp, 34 predicted proteins | sample KB31752_FD_96881 | JGI IMG/M metagenome (GOLD analysis project Ga0134126, IMG submission 96881) | Terrestrial soil microbial communities with excess Nitrogen fertilizer from Kellogg Biological Station, Michigan, USA - KB3-175-2 | ecosystem: Environmental > Terrestrial > Soil > Unclassified ...
CGCCGGCGCACCGATTCATGACCACGCTGAGAGCATCGTGGGCGTGGTGCTCGTCTTTCGCGACATCACGGAAAACCGCAAACTCGAGGCGGAACTGCAAAAGGCGAGCAGGCTTGAATCACTCGGACTCCTGGCTGGCGGCATTGCGCACGAGTTCAATAACATCCTCACGGGCATTTTTGGCAATATCTCACTCGCGAAGATGTTTGCACCGGCCGACAACCCGCTTCAGGAACGGCTGGAAAGGGCCGAACAATCCTGCGTGCGGGCGAAGGAAATGACCGGCCAGTTGCTGACGTTCGCCCGCGGGGGCGCGCCGATCAAACGCGTCAAATCAGTACCCCGGCTGATCAAGGAGGCGTGCGACATCGCAGTGCTTGGCTCGAACGCACGCTGCGAATTTCATTACGCGCCCGACCTTCGGCCGGTCGAGGTTGACCAGGCGCAGATCATCCAGGCGCTGAACAATCTGTTTCTCAACGCGATTCAGGCGATGCCGGACGGCGGAAAAATCACCGTGCGTGCGGAGAACATTCCCGCCGGAACCAGACGCGGGCTGCCGTCGTCGTCAGCCGATTACGTGAAAATCTCCATACAGGACGACGGTCCCGGAATTTCACGCGAACACCTGTCGCGCGTTTTCGATCCGTTTTTCACCACGAAACACAAAGGACGGGGCCTTGGACTGGCCACCGCCTATTCCATCTTGCGAAAGCACGACGGACTGATCGACGTGGATTCAAAAGTGGAGCAGGGGGCGACGTTTCACATATACCTGCCGGCATCGGCGCAAACGCTGCCGGTGGAGGCGGAGGACCCGGGTTCTCTGCCAGCCGGCGGGGGCCGCGTGCTGGTCATGGATGACGAGCCGGACATTTTGAATTTTTCCCACATCGCCCTGAAGCGTCTGGGGTACGAGGCGGAGCTGGCGCGCGACGGGGCGGAGGCCATTCGGCGGTACCAGGAAGCGCGGGAGGGAGGACGGCCGTTCTCCGCGGTCATCATGGACCTTACCATCCCCGGTGGCATGGGCGGGAAGGAGGCCATTCAGCGGCTGCTTGAACTCGACCCGGGCGCCAGAGCGATTGTCTCCAGCGGCTACTCCAACGACCCGGTCATGGCCGAGTTTCGAAAATACGGCTTTTGCGGCGTCGTGGCCAAGCCGTATGAAATTCGCGAACTGGCGCGGGTGTTGCAATCCGTCATTCAATCCGGCAATCGGCCGGGTGTCGAAGCAGAGGTCTGAGCAAAGCAGGCCGCCGCATTAAAATATTCTCCGCGCAGTTTCAATGTCGCGCCGGATCTGTTCCTGCAACGCCTCGCGCGAAGGGAACTTCTGTTCGTCGCGCAGTTTTTCCACAAACGTGATTTCCAGCTCCCGCCCGTAGAGGTCGCCGGAGAAATCGAGCAGGTGAACTTCGACCTGAAGTTGTGGATTTGCATTCTGGAGGGTGGGACGGAAACCGATGTTGGCGACGCCACGATATTGACGGTCCTGAACCGACGCATGCACCGCGTACACCCCGTTGGGGGGAGTGGCCAGTCCAGCGACGTCAACGTTGGCCGTCGGAAAGCCGAGTTTTCCGCCGAGTTCCCGGCCGTGAACGACTTTTCCTCCAAGCGAATAGGCGCGGCCGAGCATCTGACTGGCCGCATCGAGGTCGCCGGTGCGGATGGCCTCGCGAATCCGCGTGCTACTGACCCCGTTCCCTCCGAGCGAAACCGAGGCCAGCCCATGCACGGTGAACTTCAATTCTTTGCCCAGTCGTTTCAGCAAATCGACGTTGCCGCCGCGCCGGAAACCAAAGGTGAAGGCGCTGCCCACGCACAGACTGTGCAGGCGGCCGAAGTCCCGCGCGAGACCGCGAATGAACTGTTCGCCGGGTATTTCACTGAACATCCGGTCGAAGTGGATCAATAGCGCGGAGTCGATTCCCAGAGATTCGATCACGCGCAACTTCTGCGACTGCGAATAAATCAGCGGGGGGTTGCGTTCGGGGGCGACGACGGAATTCGGGTGACAGTCGAACGTAATGGCCACCGCGACTCCTTCGTGCTGCCGGGCATCCTCGACCGTTTGTCGGATGACCTGCTGATGGCCCAGATGCACGCCGTCGAACATGCCGATGGCCGCGGAGACCTTGCGCGATCCAGGCCGCAACTCTCCGGCTGCGCTCAGAGTTTTCATGAAGGTGAAGGGTGGTTCGCGGCGCGCAAAACTTGAAGGAAAAATGCGCGGCTTACGACGCGCGAAAAAGCTGAGCCTCGCGCGCGAGCTGCAAAAACGGCATTATCCGGCCCTCGAGTTCGCCGGTTGACAGCGAAAGCGCCTGGTCGAGCGGCAGCGCGTCGGACACGGCAAATTTGCCCGAGGCGGTGCGGCGCAGCGCGGCAAGGTGTGCGCCGCAGCCGAGCTTCTGGCCGAGGTCGTGCGCCAGGGTGCGGACGTAGGTGCCCTTCGTGCAGGCGATTCGAAACTGTCCCAGAGGCTCGTGATAGGAGGTGAAACGGAAGTTGTAGATGTGAATCATCCGTTCCTTGCGCTCGACTTCGATGCCTTTGCGCGCAAGTTTGTAGAGCGGCACGCCATCCTTTTTTATCGCCGAAACCATCGGCGGTAATTGCATCTGGTCGCCCACAAACGTCGCCGCGAGCTCGTTCAATTGTTCGACCGTCAACGGTGGCACTGGCAGTGAACCGGTCAATTCACCATCGGCGTCGTAACTGCTCGTCGTCTCGCCGAGTTTCAGCGTGCCCTCATAGACCTTGTCGGAGGACATCAACTTCTCCGAAAGTTTGGTGCCGCGGCCCAGCACGATGACGAGCAGGCCGGAGGCGTTCGGATCAAGCGTGCCGCAGTGGCCGACCTTCCTGATCTGGAAACGTCGGCGGATGGCATCCACCACGTCGTGCGAGGTGGGGCCAACGGGTTTGTCGATGAGCAGCGCGCCGTCGAGCGGATCAAATTCGTGCATGAACTAATGCGCGGAATCGAGTGCCTTCTTGAGGGCGGCGAGCACCCGGCGTTGAACGGATGCTGGTTTGCCGGAAATGCGCGCGCCGGACGCCGCGGGGTGGCCACCGCCCCCGAATCCGCCGGCGATTTCGCTGACGTTGACCCGGTTGCTTTTGGAGCGGAGGCTGACGCGCGTCAAACCGGGTTCCACCTCCTCGAAGACGCAGGCGACGACGACCGGCTCGATTGCGCGAATGTGGTCAATAAGCCCTTCGCTGTCCGCGGCGTCCGCGCCCGCGCGAGTGAAGTCGGCCTTTTTGAGCCAGAACCAGGCGATCTGATTCTCGTGTGTCAGGTGGAAATGATTATAGACATGTTTCAACAGCCGGACGCGCGAAAGCGGGAACGACTGGTAAACTTCATTGCAAATCCTGGCGAGGTTCGCGCCGAGCTTCACCAGTTCCGCGGCCACCCGGTAGGTGGAAGGCTGCGTGCTCGGATATTGAAAGGAGCCGGTATCCGTCGAGACGGCGGTGAACAGGCAATCGGCGATCGCCGATGTGACCGGCCAGCCGGCGGTCCTCAGGAGGTGGAAGACCAATTCACCGGTGGACGACTCGCGGGCGGACACCCAGTTCAGATCTCCGTACCGCGTGTTGCTCGCGTGGTGGTCGATGTTGACGAGAAGACGGCGGTTTTGGACGCATTTGCCCACCTTGCCGAGACGGTCAAAACTGGCCGAATCGGTGGCAACGACGCAATCAAACTGATGGCCGGGCGACGGAGGTTGAATTAGATTTCGGGGATCGAGGAAGGCAAGCTTTTGCGGAACCCTGTCCTCGTTCCAGCAAACGACCTTTTTGCCCAGGTTTTGAAGCGCCATTGCCAGGCCCAGTTGCGAGCCGATGCAGTCCCCGTCCGGACGCACATGACCGGCCACGCAAACACTCCCGGAGCGGCCGAGCTCGGCGAGGATCCGCCCAACGATGCCGGGAGGCGTCTTCATGATGGCGGCCTGGAGCGTTCGAGTTCTTCCATGATTTCCAGCACGCGATTGCCCCGCGCGACCGAGTCGTCACGCATGAAGCGCAATTTAGGTGTGTATTTTAGGACGACGGCGCGTCCGACGAGGCCCTGAATGCGCAGCCGTTCCCGCTTGAGGAGTTCAATACCTTTTCGTTGCTGGTCGGCCGTGCCCACAATTCCCACGAAAACCGTGGCTGATTGCAGGTCGCCGGAGACGCCCACGTCGTTCACCGTGATCAGACCCGCTTCGCCAACAGGGATTTCGCGCCGGATAACCTCGCCGATTTCGCGCTTGAGAAGCTCACGCACGCGCTGGTGTCGGAGGGACTGCATGGATTGGGATAGGTTGATTGCGCCGCGGCGGGGCGCAGTGGTCACAGTTTTTGCGGCACCTTCTCCTGAGTGTAACACTCGATGGAGTCCCCGACCTGGTAGTCATTAAAACCATCGAGCCGAATTCCGCATTCCATCCCCGCGCGGACTTCGTTGACTTCGTCCTGGAAACGCCTCAAGGAGAGGGAAACCCCCTCATAGATGAGCCCCTTGCGCCGTTGAACGCGCATCTTGCCTTTGACGATCCGTCCGCTGGCCACGACACAGCCGGCGACATTGCCACCTTTGGACAGGGCGAAAACCTTGCGCACCTCCGCCGAGCCCACGATGACTTCCCGGATCAACGGGTCCAGCAGGCCGGCCATCGCCTCTTTTACCTCGTCAATCAGTTCGTAAATGATCGCGTAGAGCTTGATCTGCACGCCTTCGCGTTTGGCGACCTCGGATACGCCATTGTCAACGCGGGTGTGAAACCCAAGCACGATTGCTTTGGAGGCCGAAGCCAGGATCACGTCGGATTCTGTGATCGTGCCGACGGCGCTGTGGATGATATCGAGGGCGACTTTTTCCGCGTCGATCTTCTTGAGCGCTTCAACGATGGCTTCAACCGAGCCCTGAGTGTCGGCCTTGACGACAACTTTAAGAACCTTGCTGGTTTCCGACGCCAGGGTCTCGAACAGGTTTTCGAGCGTGACCTTCGGGCGGCGCTCCTTGTCCTCGCTGCGCACCTTTTCGGTGCGCTCCTCCGCGAGTCCGCGCGCGTCTTTTTCGTTCTCCACCACGCTGAACTCCAGTCCGGCTTCGGGGACACCGTTCAATCCGAGCACTTTCACGGCGACCGAAGGCCCCGCTTCCTTCAACCGGTTGCCCTCTTCGTTGATCAGGGCGCGCACCCTGCCCCAGTATTCGCCGCAAATCACGATGTCGCCCACATGCAGCGTGCCTTTGCGGACCAGGACGGTGGCGGTCGGACCTCCGGGTTCAAGACCGGACTCGATGACATTGCCTTTGGCGGGACGCGTCGGATTCGCCTTCAACTCGAGGACCTCGGCCTGAAGCACGATCATTTCGAGCAGCTTGTCCACGCCCCGTTTCGTGAGTGCCGAGACATCCACGAAAATGGTGGAGCCGCCCCATTCCTCACAAACCAGCCCTTTGTCCTGCAACTGCTGGCGGACTTTCATCGGATTGGCGTTCGGGTGATCGCACTTGTTGACAGCGACGATAATTGGAACTTTCGCCGCCTGCGCGTGGCTCAGGGCTTCGAGGGTTTGCGGCATGACGCCGTCATTGGCGGCCACAACCAACACTACAATATCGGTGACGTTCGCGCCGCGGGCGCGCATCGAGCTGAACGCGGCGTGGCCCGGCGTGTCGAGAAACGTGATTTGCTGCAGTTCGCTCTTCCGTTCGGGGTGCGGAATGGAAATCGTGTATGCGCCGATGTGCTGGGTGATGCCGCCGGCTTCCTTGGCAGCCACGTTCGACTTGCGGATCACATCAAGCAGGGTTGTCTTGCCGTGGTCAACGTGGCCCATGATGGTGACCACCGGCGCCCGGAGTCGGAGATCCTCCGGCTTGTCTTCCAGATCACGTTCGACCGGCCGCGGTGGCGCGTGAACGATGCCGGCACCGCGTTCGCGTTTCTCCACCTCGAACCGGAAACCGTATTTTGCGCAGAGCTTTTGTGCGGTGGTCTCGTCAACGGACTGGTTGACGTTGGCGAACACGCCGAGTTCCATGAGGTCGGCAATCAACTGAAACGGCTTGCGCTTTAGCTGCTCAGCGAGGTCGCGGACCACGACCGGAGGCTTTAGCGTGATCAGTTCACCGGTTGTGGGAGGAACGAATTTGGGCGTCGCGGGAGTCGAGGGTTGCGCCGCAGGTCTGGCGCCTGCTTTCAGCGGCATCGGAGCGGCGCCCGGCCTCGTTGCAGGCGCAGGTCTCTGCGGCGGTTTCATCGCCCCCGTTTTCAGCCCGGGTTTGGGCGCGGGCTTCTGCGGCAGCTGAATGAATCCAACCTTTTCCCCAATCCCAGGTTTTGGAGGTGAGGGGGGAGCCACCCGGGTGATTGGCGGAGGCGGTGCAGATGTCGCTTCGACAACTTCAGTCGCGATTTCAGCGGGGGATGACGTCTCGGTCTCGGCTTCCGTCGGTCCGACTGAAGGACTTTGTGGTTCCTGAGCTTCAGAAACCGGGGGAGGTGGTTCGGCTGGAGCGGATACGATCAGAATGGGCTGCGACGCGGGTGGGGGCTCGGCGACCGCCGCAGGCTTTCCTCCGCCTAATTGCTCCTCCAGATACTCCGCCGTGATTTTATCGAGCGAACTCGACGGAACCTTGGCCCCGGCTATGCCCAGTTCCTTGGCCTTGACAAGGACATCCTTGCTTTCGATTCCAAGTTTCTTCGCTATGTCGTAAATACGAACGGGCATAAATGCTTTTTTCCAGCCGGTTGTTCCGCAAAGTCTTCATGTGGTTAACATGCGGACGTTGGGATTGCCAATCGCATAATCTGCTAGGCAACCGTCGTCGGGCTGCGCCGGCCCGCTTCGGTGCGGATCGCGTCGATGATCGTCGGGGCGTGCTCGCCGATCTCCGGGATTTCCGCAAGATCGCCGGCTTCCGCTTGCAGCAGATCTTCCAGACTCAAGAATCCCCGATGCACCAGTACGTCCGCCTGTTCCTGTGTAATCCCGGGAATGGAGGCCACCGCCTTCACCGCCTGGGCGACTTTTTCTTCGAAGCCCATGGTCGTCAGGTGTTCGTGCTCGATGTCCACCTGCCATCCGGTGAGTTTGGACGTCAACCGCGCGTTCTGGCCGCGTTTGCCGATGGCCAGCGAAAGCTGATCCTCGCTCACCAGGATTTTCACGCGCCGCCTGGCTTCGTCGATTTCAAAAGCCTTCAACTTGGCCGGTGCGAGCGCGTTGGTGATGAAATTCCGGACGTTCGGTTCCCATTTGATGATGTCCACCTTCTCGTTGTTCAACTCGCGGACGATGTTTTTCACCCTCTGCCCGCGCAGTCCGACGCAGGCCCCGACGGGATCGACCTTGTCGTCGCGCGACCACACCGCCAGTTTGGTGCGGAAACCCGGTTCCCGCGCAATGCCTTTGATTTCGATGGTGCCGTCGTTGATTTCGGAGACTTCCAGTTGAAAAAGCTTCACGACGAACTGGGGGTCGGCGCGTGAAAGAATGATTTCTGGTCCGTGCACCGATTGCTCCACGGCTTTGACATAGCAGCGAATGCGTTCACCGATCTGATACTCCTCGGTGGGCACTCGCTCGCGATTGGGCAGCAACGCTTCGAATTTACCCAGATCAATGGACACATCCGAGCGCTCGAAGCGGCGCACCGTTCCGCTGACGATGTCGCCGGTGCGGTCTTTGAATTCGGAGTAGATAAGCTCCTTTTCCGCGCGCCGGATATGCTGCATGAGCGCCTGCTTGGCGTTTTGTGAAGCAATCCGTCCAAAATTTGCCGGAGTCACTTCGACCTCGATTTCGTCGCCAAGTTGCGCGTCGGACTTGATGCGCCGCGCGTCGAACAGTGATATCTGGTCGTGTTTGGACGCAGCCTTCTCGGAGACGACCAGCTTGGCAAACGCCCTGATGTCGCCCGTCTTCGGGTCGATGGCGCAGCGCAATTCACGGGCCGGACCGACCGCCTTTTTGGCCGCCGACAACAAGGCCTCTTCGACAGCCTTCACAAGGACGTCCTTGTTGATGCCTTTCTCGCGTTCCCAATACTCTAATATCGCTAAAAATTCGGCGTTCATACACACACATTGCCCCCATGCGGGGAACAAAAAAGTCGGCAGAATCTTGATCTCCGACTTCGGCGCTGGCGAACCAGCAATATTCCACTAGTGTGCGCAGCTTATGGAGGGGGCGTTGGCTCGTCAAGCCAAAACCCCGGTGGCGGAGCCCGGCGGTGGAGATACGCGCGCGGTGGCGCGGATGCGCCGCGGTCGGCGGGATCAGGCCTTTTTAGGGCCGGTGGGAGGCGTCGGGGCCGCGAATTTTTTCTCGAGTTCGGCGACACGCCGGAGCAGTTCGGGCAATTGTTGAACGGCCAGAATCTGCCGTTTCATCTGACGGTCCGGTTGCGCGGGATAGCCAAACCACTTGTCACCGTCCGGAATGTCGTGCATGACGCCCGATTGCGCCGCGATGGTGACCTTGTTGCCGATCTTCAGGTGACCGGCGAGACCGACCTGCCCCGCGAGCGTGACAAAATTACCGAGCTTGGTGCTGCCCGCTATGCCGGCCTGAGCGACCACGAGACAATGCTCCCCAATGGCGACGTTGTGGGCGATTTGCACCAGGTTGTCTATTTTTGACCCCCGACCGATCGAAGTTGCGCCCAGTGCCCCGCGATCGATGGTGACGTTCGCGCCGATCTCGACATCGTCGTGAATGATGACGTAACCGATCTGCGGCACCTTGCGATGCGCCCCCTGGTCGAGCACGTAACCAAACCCGTCCGAGCCAATGACCGCGCCGGCGTGGATGCGCACGCGCTGGCCGACCTGAGTGCGCGGATACAACACGACGTTCGGAAAAAGTTGCGTGTCGCCGCCAAGCACGCACTGCGCCCCGACATGATTGCCGCCGTGCAGCACGGAATGCGATCCGATGCGCGCCTGATCGCCAATCACGCAGTGCGGCCCGATGTGCGCGGTCGGATCGATTTCAGCCGACGCGGCGATGACGGCGGTCGGGTGTGCGCCGGGAGTGAATACAGGCTCGGGAAAAAACAGCGGCAAAACCTTCGCGAATGCGATGCGCGCGTTGGGCACGCGGATCAAGGTCTTCTTCGTCGAAGTGAACTCGCCGTCCACCATGATGGCGGCAGCGGCGCTTTGTTCGGCGCGGTTAAAATAGGTCTGGTTCTCGGCGAACGTCAGGTCGCCGGCCCTGGCTTTGTCCGCGGGCGCGAAACCGGTCAGCGGAATTGAGGCGTCGCCGAGAACCTTACCGTCGATTTGTTCCGCGATTTCAGCAGCGGTCAATGGCATAAGCCAAACACGGGCAGGGGACTGCGGAATGCAGCCGAAATTTCAGTTGATCGAAAGCGGCTAATCGTAGTTACGACTGACAACCTCGATGTTGAATCCATGTTCAGATTCCCCGCTCGTTGATGATCCGGTTCTTTTTTCCCAGCACGATCACGCGTGGCTTCCAGCGTTTTGCCCTGGTGTTGTCCACTTCGGTGAACGACATGATCGTCAGCCGGTCGCCGATTTTTCCGAGGTGCGCAACCGCGCCGTTGAGTTCGATCGTGCCCGAACCGCGCTCGCCCTTGATGGCGTAGGTTTCGAAGCGCTGGCCGTTGGCAAGGTTGCTGCACAGGATGCGTTCGTAGGGGAGGAGGCCGACCTTTTCCAGCAAATCTTCGGCGATGGTCAGGCTGCCTTCGTAGTCGAGACTCGCGCCGGTCACTTGCGCCCGGTGGATTTTCGATTTCAACAAATGCACGTGCATGGGTTTTGCGGGCCGTGCCTGTCATGCGCCGCGGCCCGCGGATCCCGCCACAAACAGGGTTTTCAAGTCATCCGTTGACTTGAAAAACGGCGGCCACTATAAAGACCGCGACACCTAATTCAATACCTACTTTAACACAAAAGGCAAAAAGGCCGCGGGCCGCGATTTCATTCAACTTTCAACGTTATGAGCAGAAAAATTCGTTACGGCATGGTGGGCGGCGGACGTGGCGCGTTCATCGGCGCGGTGCACCGCATCGCCGCCGCGATGGACCAGCAGATCGAACTCGTCTGCGGCGCGTTTTCGTCTGATCCTGAAAGGTCCAGGGCCAGCGGCGCGGATTTCTTTCTTCCGCAGGAACGTTGCTACGGCACCTTCGAAGAAATGATCAAGGGGGAGGCCATGTTGCCCGCCAGCAAACGCATGGATTTTGTCGCCATTGTGACGCCCAATCACATGCACTTCCCGCCCGCGAAGATGGCGTTGGAAAATGGATTTCATGTCTTGAGCGACAAGCCGGCGACGTTGAATCTGGCACAGGCGAAAAAGCTGGCTGAAATCGTGAAGAAGACCGGCCGGCTCTATGGACTCACGCATAACTACACCGGGTACCCGTTGGTGAAGGAAGCGCGCGACATGGTCCGGGATGGCAAACTCGGCAAAATTCGAAAGGTCGTCGTCGAGTACCCGCAGGGCTGGCTGGCCACGCGCCTCGAAGCCACGGGCCAGAAACAGGCCAGTTGGCGCACCGACCCCAAACGCAGCGGCGCGGCCGGGAGCATGGGCGACATCGGCACGCACGCCGAAAATCTGGCCGAGTACATCTCCGGTTTGCAAATCGCGGAACTCGCCGCCGACATCACGAGCTTCGTCAAGGGCCGCAAGCTTGACGACGATGGCAATGTGCTGCTGCGATTCAAAGGCGGCGCCAAGGGCGTGCTTCACTGTTCACAAATAAGCGTCGGCGAAGAGAACAATCTCAACATCCGTGTTTATGGCGAGAAGGGCGGGATCGAATGGCACCAGAAAGAGCCGAACACCATGCTTGTGAAATGGCTCGACCAGCCAATGCAGGTCTTTCGCACCGCCAACGGCTACCTTGGCGCAAATGCCAAAGCGGCCTCGCGCACGCCGCCCGCGCATCCGGAGGGTTACCTCGAAGCGTTTGCGAACATCTACAAAAACTTTGCCAATCATATCCGCGCGAAAATGGACGGTCGCAAACTGGCGAAGAATGACCCCGCGCTTGATTATCCGAAGATCGAAGACGGCGTTCGCGGCATGGCTTTCATCGAGGCCGTGGTGAAGTCATCGAAGAAAAATGCGGCCTGGACGAAGCTGGATGTCTGAAACGCAGTGCAGGTGTTTCGCCTGCTACGTTTGCCAACCGCGCCAGTTGTTTTGGAACAAGTCTGTGCGCAGTGTTCTGAAAAATCGTCTGGCGGGATCACTTTTCTTCCAACTTTCCGGGCGGTCGGACATTTTTCCCTTGCTGTCCCGTGGCTGAATCGCCGAGGTCTTCCCGGCATTTTTCTGCCAGCAATTTCAGTCGAACGACAATGTCAGGATGCTGGTCGGCGAGGTTGTTCGTCTCGCCGATGTCGGCGTCGAGGTCGAAGAGCGCCACACCAATTTCGTGCTTCGCGTATTTGCCGGGCTTCCCGTCGTGTCCTTGCGGATCAGGATGATCGTAATCGTGAGCGAGGTGCAGTTTCCATTTGCCGCTGCGCACGGCCTGCAGATGCTTGTTCCAGTAGTAAAAGTAGGCTTCGTGCGGCGTCTTTGCGCCGGGCTGACCGGACATCAGCGGCCAGATGTCCCTTCCGTCGATGATGCGATCGCCGGGCGCTTCACCGCCAGCGAGCTTCGCGAACGTCGGCAGCAGATCCATCGTCGCCGCGAGTTCGTGGCAGACGGTCCCCGCCGGAATTTTTCCCGGCCAGCGCATGATGCACGGTTCGCGCAGGCCGCCGTCGAACGTCGTGGTCTTCCCTTCGCGTAATGGCAGCGCGGAACCCGCGTGGTTTCCGTAAAGCAGCCACGGGCCGTTGTCCGACGTGAAAACCACGAGGGTGTTGTCATCGAGCCCGTTCTTCTTCAGTGCCTTGAGAATCTGCCCGACGGACCAGTCGATCTCCATGATCACGTCACCATAGAGCCCGCGCGCCGATTTGCCCTTGAATTTATCGCTCACGTGCAACGGCACGTGCGGCAGGTTGTGCGCGACGTAAAGAAAGAACGGGTGCCCCTTGTTCCGCTGGATAAAACGCACGGCATGTTCAGTGTACCAGGTCGTCAGTTGTGTCTGGTCTGGCATGAGGCCGATGATTTTTTCGCCCTCGAAGAGGGGCAGGGGCGGGTAATTTTTTCCATTGGTTGGATGGTTCGGCCACATGTCATTGGAGTAGGGGAGGCCGAAGTACTCGTCGAAGCCGTGCCGCGTCGGAAGGAACTGTGGCGAATCACCCAAGTGCCACTTGCCAAAGATCGCGGTGGCGTAGCCTCGCGTCTTGAGGACCTGCGCGATGGTCAATTCCTTGTCGCTGATTCCAACCTTCGATTTTGGACCAAGCGCGCCAAGCAGGCCAACGCGATTCGGATAGCAACCGGTCAACAACGCCGCGCGGGACGCCGTGCAAACCGGCTGGCCCACGTAAAAATCCGTGAAACGCATTCCCTCGCGGGCCATACGGTCGAGATTTGGCGTTTTGATATTCGGCGAACCGAAACAGCCCACGTCCTGATAACCCTGGTCGTCGGTGAAAATGATGATGAAATTGGGACGTCGTGATTCCGCAGCGCTGGAAGTAATGACGCAGGCAATTGACAGCGATAGGAAAGCTCCGCCCAACACAATGGTCCGGTGGAAATTCATGCGGTGAGTGTAGGGCGTTATGCCCGGTCCGCCAAGCTGGTTTGACGGGATTCCGGTTACGACGCTTGTCTTCGTCGGAAGTTTCGCCATACTCGCGGCTCGTTTTCTCGTCATGAACCAAATCGGCATTGCTATCGTGGGTTGCGGCGGCATCACGCTGCAAAATCATTTACCCGGACTCGCATTGTGTCCTGAAGCAAAAGTCGTCGCACTGTGCGACACCGACGCTGCCACGCTCGAACGCGCGCGGCAACAGACGGGCGTCAATGTTACTTCGACCAAATATGAAGAAATCGTGAAGCGCGACGATGTTCATGCCGTCATTATCGCAACGCCGAATTTCACGCACAGTCCGATTGCGCTGGCCTCCATCTCTGCGGGCAAACACGTTCTCTGCGAGAAACCGCTCGCGATGAAATACGCCGAGGCCAGGCAGATGGCTGACGCGGCGGATAAAGCAGGTGTGCGGCACATGACGGCGTTCACTTACCGCTATGTGCCGGCGATGCGTTACCTCGCGCACCTGGTCAAACGCGGCGACCTTGGCCAGCCATATCATTACCGCTCATGCCGCTTGCAGGACTGGGGCACGCGCAATCTCGGCTGGAGACAGGTGAAAAAGCTCGCCGGCACCGGCGAACTCGGCGACATGCTATCGCACCGGATTGACTTCGCGCATTTGCTCGTCGGCCCGATGAAACGGCTCGTGGCGAACCTGAAGCAATGGCATCCCGTGCGTGGCGGCGCGGCGAATGACCTCGACGACTGGGCGGCCATTCTCTCCGAGTTTCAGGGCGGCGCGACCGGCGTGCTCGAATCGAGCAAGCTCGCGAGTGGTCGCAACGAAAGCTGGCGCAGTCTTGACTACGTGGAAGTCAACGGTAGTGAGTGCTCGTTCGTGTTCATCACGGGCGAATGGAACAAGCTTCAAACGGGAAAAGTCGGCGGGCCCGGCTTGGAGACGATCACTATTCCCGAAGAATTCTGGAAAGTGCCCGGCTCGCCACGTGATCCGCGCCAGGGCGATCCACTCGTCACGTTTCGCTACGATCAGGCCTGGGAATTCATCAACGCCATCCGAAACCAACATCCGTGCTCACCAAACTTTCACGACGGCGCGCGCGCGCAGGCCGTGACGGACGCGGCCGTGAAGTCAGCAGCGACCAGGCAGTGGGTTGACCTGGAGAATTAAGTTATGAACAAAACAGCGGTTGTCACAGGAGCGGGCAGTGGCGTGGGCCAGGCGATAGCGCTGGCGCTGGTAAAACAGGATTGGAGGGTCGCGCTGATTGGCCGGCGCGAGGAAACGTTGCGTGAAACCGCCAGGCTCGCGGGTATTCAGTCCAGGAACCTAGTCATTCACGCCTGCGACATTGGCGACTCGAAGGCCGTCGAGAAGATGGCGGAGCGTGTTCTGGCGAATTTCAAGGAAATCGAAGTGCTCGTGAATGCCGCCGGGACCAACGCTCCGAAACGCGCACTGGAAGTGCTCTCGTTGGAAGACTACCACGCAATGATCGACACAAATCTCAACGGCGCCTATTACTGCGTTCAAGCGTTCCTGCCGCAAATGCGTGCGCGCAAGTCGGGCACGATCATCAACATCGTTTCCGATGCCGGCAAACAGGCGAGTCCGAAGGCCGGTCCGGCTTACGTGATGAGCAAGTTCGGCCTCGCCGGCCTGACGCAATCGATCAACGCAGAAGAGAAACCCAACGGTGTTCGCGCCTGCGCGATCTTTCCGGGCGACATTGACACACCGTTGCTGGATAGACGACCGGCGCCGCCCGATGCCGTGGCACGCGCGAAGATGTTGCGGTCCGAAGATGTGGCCGAGTGTGTGTTGCTGGCGATCAACCTTCCGGCGCGCGCGATTGCGGAGGAAATCGTCATCCGTCCGAGGTAGCCCGCTTGCATCGAGAGAGTGATCGCGCGACCATGTGCCGTCAAACGCACAGTTGCGGGAGGGTCGGCTCTGACGAATCATGCGTGCGACCAGCGACGGGCGCATTCGAATCAAGCGACCATGAACCGAAAAAGTGTTTCGTCTGGACGGCGTTCCGCTCCGGCTCGGGAAGAGTGTGTGGCGTTCACACTGATCGAGCTGTTGGTCGTCATTGCGATCATCGCGATCCTTGCGGCGCTGCTGTTGCCGGCCCTGGCGAAGGCCAAAGAGCAGGGGCGCTCGGCGGCATGCAAGAGCAACATGCATCAGATCGTGCTCGGCATGTTGTTGTACGCGGACGATAATCGCGATTACCTTCCCTGGCCCGGCGACGTTGATCGCGATCTCGAGCCGGACTGGGTGTTTGGCGGTCAGGACAACACCTACGCCAACAACCCGAGCACATGGAAAACCCCGGGTTACGGATTCCATGCCGAGGCTGGTTCGGTCTTCAATTATGTCACCAGCCTGCCTCGGGTGGAACGCACGGTTTATCTTCGGAATGGTTCCCCCGCCGCTTATGAAGCCGCGAACACGAACAAGACGTTTCAGGTGTACCGCTGTCCGAGCACGGGACCCATGGGCGTTGCGTTGCGGGTGAATTTCAGCATGAACTCATTTCTCGATCCGATCCTTCATCCGCCGGTCGCCCCGCGCGGCGTTGTGCATTCGGCAATCGTCAATCCGGTCCAAAAGGTTTTGCTCGTCAACGAAGACCCGCAGACCATGAGAAATGCCAGTTTCTTCCCCGACGGCACGGCGGCCAATGGGAAGTTTGTGGTCCACAACGGCCGCGTGAACCTGGGCTATTGCGACGGGCACATTGAACCGATGAAGGATAAAATGATGCGCGACATCCAGCGCAAAGGGTTCGTTGACACGTATTTCGATACCAGCAAGTGGTAGATCGCCGCGTCGCCGTTGGAGACCATGCCGCAGGAGTTTTAAATCGATCGTACGTATTTTCCACGCCAAACGCGCGCTTGCAAAGAATCATACGCTAACGGATAATGGGATTAGTCAATCGAAGCCCATATCCGAATGCAACCCAGAGCATCGCGAACCGAGCGCATCAGGTGCCAGCCATCCGCATTTTTCGGCGATGTCCGGGCCGGTTTTACGCTGGTGGAGTTGCTGGTGGTCATCGCCATCATCGTGATGCTTGCCGCATTGCTTTTGCCCGCCCTGACCAAGGCGAAAGAGCAGGGGCGCTCGTCGGTCTGCCGAAACAACATGCGCCAGCTCGCGTTGGCCGTCACTTTGTACGCGGACGACAACACTGATTATCTGCCCTGGCCCGGAGATGTGGATAGAAACTGGCAACCGGACTGGGTCTTTGGCGGCCAATCGGACACGTTTCCGAACAACCCGGTGATGTGGAAGAGGTCCGGTTTCGGATTTCATGCAGAGTCCGGCTCGATATTCAGCTATGCGACCACCTTTCCCCGAATGTTGCCTTATCACGACAGCTATGCGGGTACGTACCGGATTTATCGGTGCCCGAGCACCGGGCCGCTCGGTGAAGCGCTGCGCGTCAATTTCAGCATGAACGAAGAACTGGATCCGACGACGGATTTAACGAAAGCCTTTCCGGAAGGCGTCAAAATTGCCAACGTTGTTGGTCCTACTCAGAAGATCCTCCTGGTGAACGAGGACCCGGCAACAATGAGGAACGCAAGCTTCAAACCGCAGGGCACCGCGCTCAACGGGCATTTCGTCACTCACGACGGCCGGGTGAACCTCAGCTTCATTGACGGACACCTCGAAGCGATGCGCGACCGAAAAGTTCGCGACATTCAAACGGCCGCGCAGCAGAAGCTTTATTTCGACCCGTACTTCCGACATTGATTGTCGGTGAATCACCCGCGCCGGCCCGTCTCAGACACCACCCAGGTAGGCGCTTTTCACCTGCGGATTCTGGCGCAACACGGCCGACGCGTCGTGCAGGATCATCCGGCCGGTTTCCAGCACGTAACCGTAACGCGCCATTTCAAGGGCGAGGTTCGCGTTTTGTTCCACCAGCAGAATCGTGATGCCGTGCTGCCGGTTGATCTCGACGACTTTTTCAAATATCGTTTTCACCAGCAACGGCGCAATCCCCAGCGACGGCTCGTCCAGCATGAGAAATTTCGGTTTGCTCATCAACGCGCGCCCGATGGCGAGCATTTGCTGTTCGCCGCCTGAGAGCGTGCCCGCCACCTGCTTCACGCGCTCGCGCAGGCGCGGAAAAATGTTGAACACATAGTCCATCTCGCTCCGAACGGCCGCCTTGTCGGTCCGCAGAAAGGCCCCCATCTGCAAATTTTCCAACACAGTGAGATTGGCGAAAATCATCCGTCCTTCCGGCACGTGCGAGACGCCGAGTTTGACGATCTGGTGCGCTCGCAGCCGCGTGATGTTCCGTCCCTGATACAGGATTTCGCCGGACTGCGCCCGCAGCAGACCGGAAATCGTTTTGAGAGTTGTCGTTTTGCCCGCCCCGTTTGCGCCAATCAACGTGACGATGTCCCCCTGCTTCACGGTCAGTGAAATGCCCCGCAGCGCGGTGATGGCGCCGTAATTGACCGTCAGATTCTTGACTTCAAGCATGGTTTCAATCCGCGGCGATGTGCTCCTCGCCAAGGTACGCCTCGATCACCTTCGGATCCCTGCGCACTTGCACGGGCGAGCCTTCGGCAATCTTCACGCCATAGTCGAGCACCGCGATGCGTTCGCAAATGCCCATGACCACCTGCATGTCATGCTCCACCAGCAACACGGCGATCTTGTATTTGTCCTGGATGAACTGGATTAGTTTCATCAACTCGACTTTCTCGGTTGCGTTCATCCCGGCGGCCGGTTCGTCGAGCAGCAGCAATTTCGGCCGCGTCGCCAGTGCGCGCACGATTTCCAGGCGGCGTTGGTCTCCGTACGGGAGGCTTTTCGCCATCGCGTCGCGAAACCGTCCCAGTTTGAAAATCTCGAGCATTTCCACCACCTGCGCGGCCACGTTCCCTTCCTCCTCTTGAAAGGACCGCCCGCGTCCCAGCGCGTGCAAAATGCCGCTGGTGATGCGCAGGCTCAACGCCACGCGCACGTTGTCGAACACGGTTAGCGACGGAAACAGGCGGATGTTTTGAAACGTCCGCGCTATCCCGCGGGCGGTGATCTCGTAGGGCTTGAGTCCGACCAGTGGGAAGTCGTCAAAAAGAATTCTGCCGCCCGTCGGTTGATAAACGCCGGTGACAAGATTGAACACCGTGGTTTTGCCCGCGCCGTTCGGACCGATGAGCCCGACGAGCTCGTTCGAGCCGATGCGCAGATCAAGCTCCGAGACGGCTGTCAGGCCGCCGAAGCGAATGGTGCAGGCGTTCAGTTCCAGCAGCGTCGGCGGGTGCGGATTGGAGGCCGTTTCCATTGCGCTAGGCGGCCTTTTTTTTCCAGGGCGGCCAGACGAACAGCCCCTGGGGCCGCGTCAGCATCAGCACGATGAGCAGCGCGGAGTAGAGCACCATCCGGTAATCGCCGAATCGTCGCAACGTTTCCGTCAGTACCGTCAGCAAAATGGCGGCGATGATGACGCCGACGTTGTTGCCCATCCCGCCAAGGATGACCATGACCACTATTTCGATGGATTTGTTGAAATCGAAGCCATTGGGGGCGAGGTATTGTTTGAAATGCGCGTAAATACCGCCCGCCAGTCCCGCGAAAAACGCGCCGACGACGAAGGCGATGATCTTGTATTTCGTGGTGTTGATCCCCATCGCCTCCGCGGCAACCTCGTCGTCGTTCACGGCGATGAAGCCGCGCCCAAAAGTAGAATGAACCAATCCCCAGGTGACGTAGATGGTCAGCGCGACGATGCCGAAGGTCCAAAAAATATTCGTGTAGGCGGGGATGCCGATCATTCCCCGCGCGCCGCCGATGGCATCCACGTTTTGAAAAATGACCTTGATGATTTCGCCGAACCCCAGCGTCACAATCGCCAGGTAATCGCCTTTCAGACGAAGCGAAGGGACGCCCACCAGCAGCCCGGCGACCGCGGCCAGTAATCCACCGGCATACAGCGCCAGCGGAAACAAAATCCAGGTCTGTCCTCCCACCAGGGGCAGGAGCTTTGTGCCAAAATTGGTCGTAACGACCGCCGCGGCGTAGGCGCCCACCGACATGAACCCCGCATGGCCGAGGGAGAACTGGCCCGTGTAACCGTTGATGAGGTTGAGGCTGACTGCGAGAATGATATTGATCCCAACGGTGATTGTGACATCGAGGAAGTAGGGATTTATGTGTGACGAAGCGAGCGATACAAGCAGGCTTGCAAGAATCGCGCCGAGGAGAACCAGTTGGGAACGCGCGGGCATCAGACTTTTTCCACCTGCACCTTGCCGAGCAGGCCGGCGGGTTTGAACAACAGGATCAGAATCAATACCGCGAACGCGATGGCGTCGCGATACGTGGACCACGCAGTCCCCGCGACGAAAGTCTCGACGATGCCAATGACCATGCCACCCAGGGCCGCGCCGGGTATGTTACCGATGCCGCCGAGCACGGCGGCGACAAAGGCCTTGAGGCCCGGCAACGTGCCCATCAACGGGTCGATCGAAGGATAATTCATCGCGTAAAGGATGCCGCCGGCCCCGGCCAGCGCGGAGCCGAGTCCGAAGGTGAACGAGATCACGCGGTCGATGTTTATGCCGACGAGCGAGGCGGCGACCGCGTTGAACGACAGGGCGCGCATGGCCGTGCCGATCTTCGTGCGCAGCACGATGTATTGCAGCCCGAACAGCAGTGCAATCGTTATTCCAAAAACCGCCAGCTGATCGCTGGAAACGACCAGGTGACCGGGCAGGGCGAAGTTTTTTTGAACGAACAGTTTCGGGAATGATTTCGGGTTCGCGCCGAAAATGAGCTGGCCCGAGTTTTGTAACAAGAGCGACACGCCGATGGCGGTGATGAGTACCGTAAGTGTTGACCGGCGGCGCAACGGGCGGTAGGCAAGTCGCTCGATGGTAATCCCCAGCGCGGCGCAAATGGCCATTGCGACAAACAACACTGCCAGGCCGGATGCAAACGATTGTCCGGAAAACAGTCGCGCCAGATAAAGGCCTGCGAACGCCCCGATCATGAACACCTCGCTGTGGGCAAAGTTGATGAAGCGCAACACGCCATAAACCATCGTGTATCCCAGCGCAATCAACGCGTAGATGGCCCCGAGCGAAAGGCCATTGATGAGTTGTTGCAGGAATTCGGTCATTTGGCGGCAGTCGCAAAACCGCTGGCGCAATCAAAAACACGGCGATCATTGGCCGCCATGAGGCTCACGGCGAAATGGTTTCCACGTATTTGAACTTGCCATCCTTGACCGTGATGATGACGGCCGATTTTGATGCGTTACGGTTCGCGTCGAGGGTCGTCTTTCCAGTGACGCCCGAGAAGTCCTTCGTGGCGGCAATCGCGTCCCGTAGTCTCGGCTCATCAGTCCCGCCGGCCCGCTTTATGGCGTCGGCCAGTACCATCGCAGAATCGTAACCGAGCGCCGCCATGGCGTCGGGAGTTTCGCCGTTGTATTTCGTTTGAAATGTCTTCACGAATTTCTGCACGGCCGGTGATTGGTCTTCGGGCGAGTAATGAGTGGAATAGTAGCAGCCTTCCAGTGCCTGACCGCCAATCTGGATCAGTTCGGGAGCTTCCCAGCCGTCTCCGCCGAACAACGGCACGTCGATGCCGAGTTGCCGCGCCTGAAGCACCACGAGACCCGCTTCGGTGTAGTAGCTGGGTACGAAGATGGCTTCCGGATTCGCTGCCTTGATGGCAGTGAGCTGTGCTTTGAAATCCTTGTCACCGCTGCTGAATTTCTGCTCGGCAACAATCGTGCCGCCGTCGGCGGTGAAGCGTTCCTTGAAGAATTGAGCCAGGCCGACGCTGTAAGGTGCCGCGACGTCGGACAGGACTGCAACCTTCCTTGCCTTCAAAGTATCTTTGGCGAATTTCGCCATTACCGTCCCCTGAAATGGATCAATGAAACACACGCGGAAGATGTAATCACCCTGCTCGGTCACTTTCGGATTGGTCGAGGATGGAGAAATCATCGGAATTTTGTTCGCCTGACAGATGGGGGCCGCTTCAAGGGAACGGCCGGATGCCACTTCACCGAGGACTGCCACCACTTTGTCGCGGGAGATCAGCTTGCGAACGATGGTCGCCGATTCGCCTGCCTTGGTCTGGTTGTCCTCGGTGATCAGTTCGAGCTTTTTTCCCAGCACACCGCCAGACGCGTTGATTTCGTCGATTGCGAGCGCGGTCCCTTTATGTGAAGACTGCCCGAAGGCGGCCTCCTTGCCGGTCAGCGAGGCAAATTCGCCCACTTTGATCGTGTTGGCCGAGGCACCGCCGCTGCTCGAATCCTTGCTGCAACCGCACAGAGTGAGCGCGGCCAGCAGGGCGGGCCACGCGGCGGACAGGATTTCTTCATGCCACTTTTTCATAAGCGTTTCGGTTGACCGCCCGCCGCACCTCTGCCATCTCTCGCCGTCGGGCAGCTCGCGGACGAGCGGAGGCTAGAAAAATCCGGGGCGCGTTTCAATCATCTTCCGCAGTTGAAATCCGTTGACGCCTTCCGGGCCCCTCCCTACCGTTCGGTAGCCCATGGTCGCAACCGACTCCAATACACGGCAAACGGTCCTCCGCGCGGCGCTGAAGAAATTCGCCCATTGCGGATACGAGGGCGCTTCCGTCCAGGACATCGTCGAGACGGCGAAAGTCACGAAGCCGACTCTCTACTACTATTTCGGCAACAAGGCGGAGCTTTACCGGGCGTTGGTGGATTACGCTCTGGACGAGCGGTTCCGGCGGATGCAGGTGGCGGCGCAACAGGGCGCGACGGTCGCGGAAAAACTCGTGGAAATTATCGCGGCGATGTTCGATTTCCTCCAGAACAACCGCGACCTGATGCGCATTTCATTTGCGACCGCGTTTGCGGCGCCCGGTGAGCTGCCGTCAGAAATTCGTTCCCTCGACAAATGCAGCCGCAATTTCGAGTTCATTCACGAGCTGGTGAAGCGCGGGCAGGCGACCGGCGAGCTGGATCGCCGATTTGACAGCAAGGAACTCGCCTTCGGCATCTTCGGCCAGTTGAACATTTACATCATGGCGCATCTGCTCCTGCCGGATTGCAAACTGGACCGCAAAACGGCAGAACGGAGCGTGGCGCTGTTTCTCGCTGGCGCCGGCAGGAAGCGGTAGTTGACCGGAGGAACATGATGAACTTCGTCGCATTACCCGCGCTGGCGGTCACAGTCCGGATGGCGGGCAAATGATCGCGAGCCAAAGGGACGCTGGTATCTCCAGGTGATGAAAAACGCCTTTCTCCAATGTTGGACGGCGGCCGTGACCTTGACGTTGACCGCAACGGTCTCCTGCTCGAAACCGGCGGGCGACCGTGCGACGCGCGAGGCAGACGCCGCCGTTCCCGTGACTTGGGCGAAAGTCGAGGTTGCGCCAATGGACCGCACCCTTGATGTCTGGGGAACGCTTTACGCAAAGGACGAGGCGACGATCGGCGCCGAGGTCGAGGGCAAGGTGGAGAAAACGCTGGTGGATTTTGGCGATCGCGTGACCGCCGGGCAGGAACTCGCGCGCATTGACACGACCACCTACGCGGCGCTCGCGAATCAAGCGGCGGCAAACCTGGCCAAGGCCAAGGCCAGCGCGGACAATGCCGGGCAGAATCTGAAACGCGCCCAGGAATTGCGCAACAGCAACATCGCGTCGCAGAGCGATCTGGATGCGGCCGTTGCCGCCGCCGAACAGGCCAGCGCGCAGGTAAAGGCCGACGAGGCGGCGAACGCGGTCGCGCAACTGAACCTCCAGCGATCCTTTGTGAAGGCGCCGTTCGACGCGGCGATTGCCGAGCGCATCGGCAACGCCGGCGACTACGTGAAGGCGGGCGCGCCACTGTTTCGCGCGGTCAACGACAACGTTCTGAAGTACATTGTGCAGGCGCCGGAAAGCCACGCGGGCAAAGTGCTCAAGCAGCAGCAGGTGATATTCTGGGTGGACGCCTACGGCACCAACCAGATGTTCGAGGGCAGCGTCTATTTGATCAGTCCCGCGGTGAACCTGGCCACGCGCGCATTTCCCTTCGGCGCGCTCGTGCAGAATCCCGACCACAAACTCAAGGCGAGTTCCTACGCCCGCGGCCAGTTGATCGTCGAGCGCGGCGTGCCGACCCCGGCGGTTCCGATTGATGCGGTGAACACGTTCGCCGGTGTCACCAAGGTTTTTGTGATCGAGAATGGCATCGCGCGCGCGCGCGCGGTTGAGCTGGGACGAATTCAGAACGGGCTTCAGCAGGTGTTGTCCGGCTTGAAGGCCGGAGAAATCGTCGCCACGAGCGGGCTGGGCAAGCTGCACGACGGCGCGAGAGTGCGCCTTCGAGAAGCCGAAGCGGAGAACCAGGTCCGTGTTGCACCCGAGTGACAAGGTTTGCGGCCCCGAATGGAGAACTTGAATTGCAAATGACGAAAGACATCCGAATTGAGAATGGTGGCCCGCGCCGTACCGTCGGGCGGCCTTTCCTGTCTGCCACCCTTTCCACAAGGGCGGTCCCATGAACGCGGAGCCCCCAGCCAACCGCCCCGGGGCCGGTTCTTCGCCCGTGACGTCGCGCGGCCTCGGCATCGCCGACCTGTGCATTTCGCGACCGGTGTTCGCGACGATGATCAACCTGTTTTTTGTCGTGCTCGGCTGGTTCTCGCTTAAAAGCATCGGCGTGGACCAGTTTCCAAACGTCGAACTGCCCATCGTCACGGTCACCACCACGCTGCGCGGCGCGTCGCCGGAGGAAATGGAAACCAGCGTCACCAAGCCGCTCGAGGAAATCATCAACACGGTCCAGGGCATTGACGAGTTGAGCAGCACGACCACTGAAGGCGTCTCGCGCATCAACATCCAGTTTTTCCTGGAACGCAATCGCGATATCGCCGCGCAGGACGTTCGTGACAAGGTGAACACCATCCTTTCACAACTGCCGCAGGGGACCGATCCGCCGATCATCGACAAATTCGACCTCGACGCCGTGCCGGTCATGTCCATCAGCGTGAGCGCCCCGCGTGACTTGAAGGAGATCACCTATATCGTGGACAAGCAGATCAAGCAAATCCTCGAGACGGTGCCGGATGTGGGCGCCGTGATCATGGTCGGCGGCCGTGTCCGCGCGGTGCAGGTGGCCGTGGACATCGACCGGCTCCGCGCCCGCGGCCTTACGATCGAAGACGTGCGCACGGCGCTGGAGCAGCAGAATCTCGAGGTGCCCGAGGGCCGCGTGGACCAGGGCACGCGTGAACTGGTTGTGCGCACGCTGGGGCGGATGCGCACCGTCCGGGATTTCAATGACCTTATCGTTGCCAGCGTGGGACCGCAGCCGATCAAACTCAGTGAAATCGCGGAGGTCACGGATTCGGTCGAGGAGCCGCGGTCCTTGTCGCGGCTCAACGGGGTGAACGCCGTGACACTGGTCGTGCGCAAGCAGTCGGGATCGAACACGGTCAAGGTCATCGACGCGGTCAAAGCGAAGCTCAGGACGTTGGAGCCGGTCATCCCCGGTGATTTCAAACTGACGATCATCCGCGACCAGTCACGGTTCATCAAACGCTCGCTGCACGAGGTCAGTTTTCACCTGTTGATGGGGGCCGTGCTCGTCGCGCTGACGGTTTTCTTTTTCCTCCACGACTGGCGCGGCACACTCATCGCCTCCGTGGCCATTCCGGCGTCGCTGGTCGCCACGTTCGCGCTGATGCGGGCGATGAATTACACCCTCAACAATTTCACGATGCTGGGGATGGTCTTCGCCGTCGGCATCGTGATTGATGACGCCATCGTTGTGCTCGAAAACATCCATCGCACGATGGAGGAAAAGGGCTGGTCCGCGATGCGGTCGGCGAGCCATGCGACCCGCGAAATCGCGCTGGCCGTCATGGCGACGACCCTTTCGCTGGTCGTCATTTTTCTGCCGCTCGCGTTCATGAAAGGCCGCACCGGCATGTTTTTCTCGAGTTATGGTGTGACCGTCGCATTCGCCATTCTGGTGTCGTTGTTCGTGTCATTTACGCTCACGCCAATGCTGGCGTCGCGATTCCTGAGACACACCGACTACGAAAAGGTTCGCGAGAAAAAGGCGCACGGCGGCGCGCTGCTGCGCTGGCTGTCGGGCCGGTATCTCGAGGTACTGCGCTGGAGCCTGCATCACCGCTGGGTCATTGTTTGCGGCGCGGGCTTGTGCGTGCTCTCGCTGGCCGCCCTCGGCAAACTCACCAAGTTCACTTTTCTGCCGCAGGACGACGCCAGCGAGTTCGAGATAGCTCTGCAGGCGCCGGAAGGCTCCACACTCGAGCGCACCGCCGACGTCTGCGCTGAAATCGGGCGGCGGTTGAAGGCCGCTCGCATCGACGGCCAGCCGGCGGTGACCGACACGCTGGCGACGATTGGCGAGACCTCCGGGCGCGTCGGGAAGGCGGAAGGCGACGTGACCCTGGCCACACTCTACTGCCGGCTCCCGGAGCTGGGCGGATTCTGGTCCACGTTGTTCGGCCGGACACGGCGCTGGTCGCAGTTTCAAGCGATGGGCATTGCGCGGAGGCTTCTGGGCGACTATCCCGACGTGCGCTCCAGCGTGCAGTTGATTTCCAACATCAGCACCGGGGGCCGCAATTCCGACCTGTCGTTCAATCTGCTGGGTCCGGACCTGGACAAACTTGCCGGTTACGCGGACGACATCATTGGCAGGCTGCGCCCGAACAAGGGCGTGGTGGACGTGGACACCACGCTCTCAAACCGAAAGCCCGAACTGCAGGTCCATCTCGATCGCGCCAAGGCCGCGGCGTTTGGCCTGCGCGTGACGGACATCGCCAACACCTTGCATACGCTGGTGGGCGGCGACATTGTCGGCACTTACAAGGAGGCGGACGATCAATATGATGTCTGGCTGCGCGCCGGGGCGCATGACCGCGACACGCAGGAGGCGCTCGGTGAAATCATGATGCGCGCGGGCAACGGCGCGCGTTTCCCGCTGCAAACCAACGCCAATATTTCGGAAGCCTCGCTTGTGCAACTCGCGAATTTTGTGAAGCTCGAGGAAGCGCGCGGCCCCAATCAGATCGACCGGTTCCAGCGCCAGCGCAAAGTCACCATCGTGGGCAACCTTGGGCCGGGTTATCCGCTCGCGGACGCGGTGCAGAGCGTCAAGGATGTGCTCAAAGGGATGAACCTCCCGCCGGAATATCAGGTGATCTTTACGGGGCGCGCCAAGCAACTGGTCGAGACGTTCCAGAATTTTCTCATCGCGTTCGGACTGGCGATGGTTTTCATGTACATGATTCTTGCCGCGCAGTTCGAGCATTTCGTCCATCCGGTTTCGATTTTGCTGGCCGTGCCGCTTTCATTGCCCTTTGCGCTTGTCACGATGATTGCATTGAACGAGCCGCTGAACATCTACGCCATCTTCGGGCTGTTCATGCTGTTCGGCATCGTGAAGAAGAACGGCATCCTGCAGATCGACTACACAAACACGCTGCGCGCCCGGGGCATGGACCGGGAGGAGGCGATCCTGCAGGCCAACCGCACGCGTTTGCGGCCGATCCTGATGACGACGATGATGCTCGTGGCTTCGATGATCCCCATCGCGCTCGGGACCGGCCCTGGTTCCGGGGGGCGCGCCTCGATGGCCAAGGTCATCATTGGGGGACAAATGCTCTGCCTCCTGTTGACGCTCCTGGTAACGCCGGTAAGTTACTCCATTTTTGACGATTGGGGCGGAGGCAGGTGGTGGTCCGTCTTCCGCCGCCGGACAGCCAAAAGAGCCGCCGTTCGAAGCGTCGCTCCCGCCTCAATCCCCGCGCAAACGAATTAGCGGCGCAACAGTGTTCACTCGCCGGGGCTTTGGCGATTCCGGTGCGAATATCGATGAAAACTGACAAATCAACCCTGGATGAAGAACCGGATCGAGTTCTGACCGGGTCGGTGGCAACGAAGGCGACCCGGGGGAACAGGAAGTCGAAGTGGCTCCCCTGGCCGGGACTTGTTGCCCTCACGCTGCTGCTGTACTGGGGTCTGGGTTTTGTGATGGACTCTTTGACCCACGAAACGACGGACGACGCGTTTATCGAAGCGCATGTCGTCTCCATTGCCCCAAAAATCTCCGGTCAGGTCTCCGCAGTGCATGTTGCGGACAATCAACTCATCAAACGCGGCGGGCTGCTTGTCGAGATTGACCCGCGCGACTACGAGATGCGGCTGGCGCAGAAACGCGCCTCGGCGCAGACGAGTGACGCGAATCTCAAAACCGTCTTCAGCGCCTTTGATCTGATGAAGGCAAAGGTGGACACGGCGGAAGCCAGCGCGAAAGAAGCGCGCGCCGAGGCCGACGCTTCGCAGGCGGTTGCTGCGCGCGCCGGGGCCGACTTCAATCGAGGCCAGCAGCTCTTCAACGATGGAGCTATTTCACGGCAGGAGTTTGATCATGCCCAGTCAGCAACCAAAGAGACCGACGCGAAGTGGAAAGCGGACGAGCAAAAGGCAATCGAGGAGGCTTCCAAGGTTGCCGAGGCCGGGGCGCAGCTCGCCGCCGCGAAGACGGTCGTCGAACTGGCCCAGGCACAGATCAAACAGGCGCAGACCGACGTGAATTCCGCCGAACTGGACCTGTCCTACACAAAAATATTCGCCCCATGCGATGGCCGCGTGACGCGCAAGTCGGTCGAGGCGGGCAGCTATGTGCAGTCCGGTCAGACGTTGCTCGCGATTGTCCCCGACGACCTGTGGATGATCGCCAACTTCAAAGAGACCCAACTCGCGCACATCCGTCCTCGCCAGGCAGTGGATATCGAGATTGAAGCGCTGCCCGGACGCCATTTCCATGGCCACGTGGACAGCATTCAGGCAGGCAGTGGCTCGCGGTTCAGCCTGTTGCCGCCCGAAAATGCCGTCGGCAATTTCGTCAAGGTGGTTCAGCGTGTGCCTGTCAAGATACTGTTCGACGAGCCGATTGATGCGGAGCGCGTCATCGGGCCGGGCATGTCCGTGCTGGCGAGCGTCCGCGTCAAAGATGAGATCGTCCCGCGCTGGACGGTGGCGTTGATCGCGGCCCTGCTCGCGGTCGCGGTTGGTTTTGGCGCTCGGATCGCTGCGGCGCGGATCAACAATCGCCTGCCCGGGAACCCGTAGCACGACGGCGATGTCGGCGAACCTGGAGCAAGGGCAGGAATGGCGTCCGCGCCACAACCCGTGGCTTATCGCGATGGCCGTGATGGCGGCGACGTTCATGGAAGTGCTCGACACGTCCGTCGCCAACGTTGCGCTGCCACACATCGCCGGCAACCTCTCCGTCACACCCGAAGAAGCGACCTGGGTGCTGACCAGCTACCTCGTTTCGAACGCGATCATCCTGCCCATCACCGGCTGGCTGGGAAATTTCTTCGGTCGCAAACGTCTGCTCGTGCTTTGCATTTTCCTGTTCACCCTCGCTTCGGCGTTCTGCGGCATGGCGGCCGGGCTTGGCTCGCTGATTCTGGCGAGGATTTTTCAGGGCGCAGGCGGCGGCGCGATGCTGCCGATTTCGCAGGCCGTGTTGCTGGAGAGCTTCCCGCCCGCCAGACGAGGCGTGGCCATGGCCGTGTTCGCCATGGGCGTTGTCGTGGCGCCGATTCTCGGCCCGACACTCGGTGGCTGGATCACCGACAATTACTCGTGGCGCTGGATTTTTTACATCAATTTGCCGGTGGGTATCGCCGCGATGTTCATGGCACAGTGGCTCGTCGAAGACCCGCCCTACATCAGACGAAACAAGGCCGCGCGCATCGACTTCATCGGGTTTTCCCTGCTCGCCGTCTGGCTGGCGACATTGCAGGTGATCCTCGACAAGGGACAGCAGGAGGATTGGTTCGGCTCGCGATGGATCACCTGGTTTGCCGTCATCTCGGTGGCAGCCATGATTGCGTTCTTCATCAGGGAATTCCTGGTGGCGCATCCGATCGTGGACCTGCGCATCCTCGGAAATCGCAATTTCACCATCGGCCTCCTGCTGATGACGCTGGTGGGCGCCGTGCTTTACGGCACGACGGCTGCGCTGCCCATTTTTTTGCAGACACTCATGGGATATCCGGCGCTCCAGAGCGGCTATGCTCTGAGCCCGCGCGGCATCGGCGCGTTCATCACCACGTTTATCATCGGACGCCTCGTGGGGCGTGTCCGCAACCGGGTGCTCCTTTCAATCGGCTTCGCTCTGCTCGCCGCTTCCTCCTTCTGGCTCGGGCATATCAACCTCGAGATGGGCATGGCCAACGTCCTCTGGCCGAGCGTGCTCAACGGCGTCGCCGTCAGTTTCATTTTTGTGCCGTTGACGACGGCGACGATGGGGCATCTGCGCCAGGAACAAATGGGCAACGCGACCGGCCTGTTCAACCTGATGCGCAACCTCGGCGGCAGCGTCGGCATCGCCTTCGTGACGACGATGCTTGAACGCGGCGCCCAGGCGCACCAGGCGCTCATGGTCGGGCATTTGACCCCTTACGACCCGGCGTTCAGGCAGCAACTGGCTGCAACCCGGGCAGCGGTCGCCATCCAGCACGGTCCCGTCGCTGCCACTCTCCAGGCGTACAGTCTGGTTTACGACAAGCTGATTCACCAGGCGAAACTCTGGGCTTTCGTGGACAACTTCCGCCTGTTCGGACTCCTCTGTATCGCGTGCATTCCGCTGGTATTTCTGTTCAAACGGGTCCGGCGCGGCAAGCCCCGAGTGGCGGCGCACTGAACATATTCGCGCCCGGGGATTCGCATATTCAGGCCGCCGCAAAAGTCCGCCTTAAATACTCCAGGCTCTTCGTCGCGATCACTTCCGGGCCTTCGTCGTAGTTGAACACTTCCACCGAAACGAAACCGTCGTAACCGGCCTCCTTCAACGCCGCGGCAATCGGTTTGAAATCCACCTGACCGAAGCCGGGGCCCTTCAGATTCCGGTCGTTTGCATGAAAGTAGGCAAAGTGCGGCCAGGAATCGCGAATGATTTGCGGGATCGGCTTTGGCTCCGCGCACATCGCCTTCACGTCGAGGATGATTTTGAACTGCGGCGAGCCAAATTGCTGCACGAATTGGATCGCCTCGGCCGCCGTGTTGATAAAGTTGGTTTCGGTGGCCGCCAGCGGCTCGAAGCAAATCGTCACGCCGCGGTTTTCGGCCCGCCTGACCGGCTCGTGAAATGCCGTTGTGGCCCATTCCAGCGCCGCGCGGGGCGTGACCCCGTCGGGAATGTTCCGCTGTTTGGGTGAGCCGAACACGACGACCCCGCCGCCGAGGTCCGCGCAGAAGTCCACGAGCTCGCAGAGGTATGCCGATGTCTTGGCGCGCACAGCGGATTCCGGGTGCGCGAGATGCAACCCTTCGGTCTGCGCCAAGACCCAATGAATGCCGGAAATGCCGATGCCATTCCGTGCCGCCGTGTCGCGGATTTTCTGTCGTTCACCTGCCGGGATGTCAGTCACGCGTTTCGCGATGGTGAATGGCGCGATTTCCACCGCGTCGTAGCCGGTCTTTGCGGCGTACGCGAGTGTGTCCTGGATGTTCCAACCCTGAAAAATCTCGTTGCAGATGGCGAACTTCATTGCCGGTTTGTAATTGGGGTGGTGGGTTCCGTCGAGCCTCGAGATTATTGGTCCGAGGGAAATTTTCACGCTTTATGCGTGAACATCACGCGGCGAACGGTAATTCGGCCATCGGCTTGAGGCAGAATTGCCGCGGCACCGGTTCTGCTAAATCTTTAACGGCTCGAACTGGCAACGATTATGGAACAATTCATCCCTCAATACTTCGCGGCGACCGCGCGGATTGAATTGCTGCTGTGTGCGCTCGCCGTTTCGCTGGTGGTCTGGCCGGTCATGCTCCGGCGCAGACGCTCAATGGATCCGGCGGTTGTAGAAACCTTGCTGCAACGTGTCCACAAGTTGAGAGAGCAAGGATTCCAGACTCGTCGGGCCCGTGTCATGGCAGTCAAAACCCGGGCGAAATTGCTCGCGGCCGCGCGCGAACGAATCAAACGCGAAAAAGGATTTCTTCGACAACAAGCGTGAATTATCCTTCGCTCCAGCGCGAGGTAGTATGAAACCCATTGTGACAAATGGACGATCCAGGGGATTGACTCTAATTGAAGTGATTGTTGTGATCGCGGTGGTAGTGGTGTTGGTTGGCGTTATTCTGCCCGCGTTTCTCCAGTCCGGCCATCACGACGGGCCTTATTGCTCGAACAATCTGAAGCAGATCGGCCTATCGTTCCGCATCTTTGCCAACGATAACGACAATAAACTTCCGTGGGAGATTTCGACGAACGACGGCGGTTCGCGCGAGTATCGATACGCTCCCAACTCGGCGTTCCGCCATTTTCAGGTCATGTCCAATGAATTGAGTACACCAAAAATACTCGTTTGCCCGGAGGATAGGAAACGGGTTTGGTCGACTAATTGGGTGACGGGTTTTGACAATCAGAATGTCAGTTACTTCGTCGGACTCAATGCGAGTGAAACCAATGCGAATTCGATCCTGTCGGGTGATCGCTATTTGACTGGCAACCGTCAACCGACCAACGGCTTTTTGGAACTGACATCCAGGGATACGATTGGCTGGACGAAGAGGTATCACGATTACCACGGTTACGTTGTTTTTGGTGACGGGAGTGCGCAACGATTGGAACGGTTGGATTCGGCGGGTCTGCAAAGGGCGGTGCGCGAGTCCGGCGTGGCGACGAACCGGCTGGCGATTCCATGATGATGAGAACAAATAGTGACAACCAAACCGGGTCTGCGCTGACGTTGGTGGAGGTATTGGTTGTTGTTGCAGTAGTCGCATTCTTGTTCGCGGTTTTTGTGCCTTCCGTGTCGCGCCGTGGGGTCAGATCGAAGCGGATTGGGTGTTGCAATAACCTTAAGGAAGAAAGTCTCGCCTTTCGTGTCTTCGCCAACGATCACGGTGACAAGTTTCCGATGGACGTTTCAACGAAAGAAGGTGGTTCAAAGGAATACGTCTTAATGCCCGATGCGTTCCCGCATTGGCGAACGCTGTCGAACACGTTGAGCACGCCGAAAGTTCTGATTTGTCCGGCGGACGACCGAAAGCCGGCCGACAGCTTTGGCGTCTTGAGCAACCTGAACGTCAGTTACTTTCTTGGCCTCGATGCGACGGATATGTTTCCACAAATGTTGCTCGCGGGTGACCGGAACCTGATGACAAACGGCGTTCCGGTCGGCAGTGGATTGTTGGTCCTTACGACGAAGGTGACGTTGGGCTGGTCGGCGGCAATGCACAACAATTCCGGCAACGTGGCGCTGGGCGACGGCAGCGTCCAAATGATGACGAGCGGCAGGCTGTCGGCTTCCGCCGACTCGACAAACCGGTTGTTGATTCCTTGAAACGAATGAGACAGCCCTGTCAACGAACTCGAGTCGTCGGGTTTACGCGGATACAATTGCTTGCGGTCGTCGGAACCTGCGTTCTCTTGTTCGGCTTGGCTTTTGTCGCATTGCTGAAGGCACGAGCGAAGTCGCAAGGAATCTGTTGCAACTGCAACTTGAAACAGATTGGTTTGGCTTTCCGTATTTTTGCCAACGACCACGCAGGCACTTACCCGATGGGCGTCTCGACCAACAAGGGCCGCTCGATGGAATACCTCGCGACCAGCGAAGTGTTCCGTCACTTTCAGGTCATGTCCAACGAATTGAGCACTCCGGTAATTCTGGCTTGCCCGGCCGACGATCGGAAGGGTGCGACCAATTTTTCGGTCCTGCGCAATGCGAATATCAGTTATTTCGTCGGTTTGGAAGCAAGGGACGACTTGCCACAATCGTTGCTCGCGGGCGATCGGAATTTAACGACAAATCAAGTTCCAGTGGGTAGCGGCTTGCTGGAATTGAGGGCCAATGTGACGGTCGGTTGGACGTCTGACATGCACAAGAACGCGGGCAACGTGGCGTTGGGCGATGGCAGCGTCGGATCCTTTAGAGGCGAGCAACTGCAGGAACAGGTGATGCATTCCGGCCTGGACACAAACCGGTTGTTGATTCCTTGAGCGTTGACGAAAAGGCGATCGCAGACCGCGTGGAAAGTTGATGAAATTCGTGTCAACCTGTGGTTGAACTTTCAGCAGTGAAACTGTTTTACACCGGGCCGGTCATCAACACGGAGATGCTCGTCGTAATGCTGGAAAAGCACGGCATCAACGCGACGCAGCAGTGGGCTGACGCGAGTACGCCGGACGACGGCGATTTGAATCGTCTGGCAAAAGTGTTCGTGCTGGAGTCGGATTACGACCGGGCGTATCAGTTGTTTTACGCCGAACGGGAAGACGAACTGTGACAAACCCAGAAACCTTGAGCGAAGGAAGCACGGTTGTGGCAGTCCGTTTCGCGTTTGCAGCCGGGCGTGCGCTACCGTTTCAGCAGTGCTTCGGCGTGTTTGCGAGCGGCGTCGGTCTGGCCGCCCAGCATGCGTGACAGCTCGGTGACCCGCTCCTTCTGGCCAAGCAAACGGATGTTCGTGACCGTTCGCAACAGTTTCGTTTCTTTGGTCACGACGTAGTGCGCGGCAGCGGAGGCGGCGACCGGCGCGAGGTGCGTGATGCAAAGCACCTGGCGGTTTTCTCCGAGCCGTCGCATTTTTTCACCGACGGCGTTGGCGGTTTCGCCGCCGACGTTCGCGTCCACTTCATCGAACACCAGCACCGGGATGTCATCCTGCGCCGCGAGCACGGTTTTGAGAGCGAGCATCACGCGGGCGAGTTCACCGGACGAAGCGATGGCGCGGAGCGGCCGGGGCGGTTCGCCGGGGTTGGGCGCGAATTGAAACTCGACCTGATCGAAGCCGGACAAAGGAATCCGGGATTGCGAATCTGGAATGCCGGCGTCTGTCGTGATGGCAACGCCGAAATGGCTTTGCCGGAAGCCGAGGTCCGAGAGTTCCCTGCCGACGGCCTTGCTCAGTTTGGGAATGACCTTGCGGCGTTGAGCCGACAGTTCTTCACCGACGCGCTTCAGTTCGCCGTCCAGCTTGGCCAACTCGGTATTGATGCGTTCCAGTTCGATATCGCGCTGTTCCAGAGCTTGCAATTGCAGGCGCGCCCGTTCACCGGACTCGATGATGTCCTCGATAGAAGCGCCGTATTTGCGTTTGAGCGATTGAAGGAGGTTCAAGCGTTCTTCGAGCGCGCGCAGGCGTTCGGGGTCAATATCGAGCTTGTCGGCGTAATGGGACAAATCGCTTTGCAAGTCGCGCAAAAACGACACCGCCTGTTCGTGCAACGAAAGCAGGCAGACTGCCTCGGGATCAAGCCGCTTCAACTCCAGCAACGTGCGGCCCATCGCGCCGGTCTGGGACGTGAGGGAATTCTCGTCCTCGTTCAACTGGCGCAACGCGGCGTGGCTCAGTTCAAGCAGTTTTGCGGCATTGCTGGCCAGCCGGTGTTCTTTCTCCAACTCGGCGTCCTCACCGGGACAAAGTTTTGCCGCGGTGATTTCGCTCACCTGATGGCGAAGCAGGTCGAGTTGTTGGGCGTACGTTCTCTCGTCCACGATCAATGAAGCCTTTTCCGTTTCCAACGGCGCGCGGCTTTGGACGAGTTCGGCGAAATTCTCGCGCAATGGGCCCAAAGCGCCGAACGCATCGAGGATGGCGAGCTGTTTGCCGGCGTGCAGCAACGACTGGTGGTCGTGCGGGCCGTGGATGTCCACCAGCCATTCACCCAGCGTGGCGAGGACGCTGAGCGTGGTGGGTGAGCCGTTGACGAACTGGCGGTTGCTGCCGTTGGCGGAGAACGCGCGCTTGAGCACAAGCTGATTCTCCTCGCAGGGTTCGAGTCCATTCTCGTCGAGAAACCGTTTGAGTGGCGCGCGCAGTTTGGAAACGTTGAACACGGCCTCGACCGTGCAACTGTCGCTGCCACCACGGATGAGCGTGCGGTCGGCGCGTTCACCGAGGGCGAGGTTGAGCGCGCCGATAAGGATGGACTTGCCTGCGCCAGTCTCACCGGTGATGACGTTGTAACCGGGCTGAAGCTCGAGCGTGAGATCGGCGACCAGGGCGAGATTTTTAATGCGCAACGTCGTCAGCATGGCGAAATTGTTCGTGCCGAATGTGGCGACAGGTGAGCAGCGTGGCAAAAGAAAACTCGCAGCTTGTGGAGCATTAAGGGCGTCGCTGGAACCGCGGTGCGGAATCGGGTGGCGTCTCTGTCAGACTCTACGCGGCCATGCGTCGACTTTGACAAGGGGTTCTCCGGCGGCATAGAGTCGTGCGGTCAATGGCATTTGCGTTCACATTTCTCGGCTCCGGCACTTCTCAAGGAGTGCCGGTCATCGGCAGGGAATATCCGCCGGAGTTTCTGGCCAATCCGAAGAATCATCGAATGCGCCCTTCGATTTACGTGGAGACGGGCGCAGCCAGAATTATTGTGGATACGACTCCGGAATTTCGCGTTCAATGTCTGCGCGAGAATATCCGTGGGCTTGACGCCGTCATCTTCACGCATTCCCATGCCGATCACATCATGGGGCTGGATGATTGCCGGCGGTTTTGCGATTTGCTCGGCAACAAGCCGCTGCCGGTCTATGCCAGCGCGGCGACGATGCGCGATCTGAAGCGCGTTTTCGCCTACGCGTTTCACGAAGGACCGTGGCCGAAAGGTTACTTCATGCCGGAACCGCACGTGATTGACGGGCCGTTCGTGTTGGGCGATCTGGAGATCACTCCGCTGCCGTTGCCGCACGGTTCGATGACGACAAACGGCTATCTGTTCACGCAGGCGGGAAAAAAGCGGCTGGCTTATTTGAGCGATTGCAAGGAGGTCCCGGTCGAAGCAACAGAGCGGGTGCGCGGTGTGGAAGTGGCCGTGCTGGACGCGCTGCGGCGCGCCCCGCATCCAACACACATGACGCTGGACGAAGCCCTGACCGCGGCGCGGCGCATTGGCGCGGCGCGGACCTTCTTCACGCACCTGACGCATGACTACGATCACGACGTGGACCAGGCGGAAATGCCGCCGGGCGTCCGGCTGGCCTACGACGGATTGAAAGTGTCGAGTGAGACGTGAAAAAGCCGGAGGTCCTTCCCGCGAAGGGCGGCGAATGCAAATTGTGACAATTAGAATTCTGTCAGCCACGTGCGGCGGGGCATTGATCCTGGGACTGGCGGCGGGCGCGCGGGCGGCCGGGCGCGGCGACGAGGCGGTTGTGATCTACAACAGCCGGATGCCGGAGTCGAAGGACCTGGCCTTTTATTACGCGCAGCGCCGCGAGGTTCCGACGAACCAGGTCCTCGGGTTTGAGCTGCCGACGACCGAGACGATGACGCGCACGGAGTTTCGCGATGAGTTGCAAAAGCCCCTGTTGAAGGCGCTGGAGCGACAGAAACTGCTCACGATCCGCTCGGAAATAATTCCCGCGACACGCGAGAAGACGGGCGATGCCTTTCAAAAAATCACCGACGCCAGGATACGTTACCTCACACTTTGTTACGGCGTGCCGGTGAAGATCCTGAGCGATCCGCACCTGTCCGAACCGATTGCGGACCGGACAAGGATCGAACTTCGCCGCAACGAGGCGGCGGTGGACAGCGAACTGGCGGCGATGCCGCTGCTGCTACAAAACCTGCCGCTGACCGGGCCGGCGCGGAATCCCGTGGCCGGCGTGACGAACGCCGCACTGATCCACCCGACCAACGGCGTGTTGGTGGTCGCGCGGCTCGATGGTCCGAGCGTGGAAACTGCGCGCGGCCTGGTGGACAAAGCGATGGAGGCGGAAACCAACGGCCTGTGGGGACGTGCGTATTTCGATCTGCGCGGACTAACGAACACCAGCTACAAGATAGGTGACGACTGGATCCGGGGCGCGGCGGAACTGATCAAGCGGCTCGGATTCGAGACGGTCGTTGACGACAGGCCCGAGACATTTTCCGCGGCGTTTCCGATGAGCCAGATCGCGTTTTATGCGGGCTGGTACGACGGACAGTTTTCCGGGCCGTTCACGCGACCCAAGGTCGAATTCATGCCGGGGGCGCTGGCTTATCATCTGCATTCCTTCAGTGCGCACGTTCTGCGGTCGCCCGACCAATACTGGGCGGGCCCGCTGCTCGCGCGGGGCGCCACGGCGACGATCGGTTACGTGGAGGAGCCGTATCTGGAGGGAACGGTGAACGTGGCGGCGTTGTTTGCGGACTTCACGGTCCTTGGCTTTACCTTTGGCGAGGCGGCCTATGCGGCGCAGCAGTCGGTTTCCTGGCAAACGACCGTCGTGGGTGATCCGTTATATCAGTCTTTTCCACAGAAAAACCCGGGCGATCATTTCGGCAAACGATTGCAGCAATTGCACGGTGAACTCCTGACACGGAAGAGCCCGCTGATCGCATGGTCACACCTGCAGATTGTGAACCTGAATCTTGCGGGCGGTTTTCCCGCGGCTGACGCAATTGGCTATCTCGAACAGGAGCCGACGACCAGAACGAGTGCGGTGCTTGAGGAAAAACTCGGCGACCTGTTTTACTCACTGGGCAAACTGGCTGATGCCATTGACGCCTATGGGAAGGCATTGAAGCTGGAGATGACGCCACTCCAGCGCGTTCGCGTCACATTGGCCGACGCGGAGTTGCTGGGCATTTACACGAAACGGGAGCCGGCCCTGGAATTGTATCAGCAGTTTCTGAAGGAATTCCCGGACTACCCGGACCCGCTCGGGATCTATCAAAAGATGCTGCCCCTGGCCCAGGACCTTGACAAGAAAGCGGAAATAGAACGAATCCAAAAGGAAATCGACCGCCTCACGCCGCAGCCCGCGAAATGAAACGCGCGATCGCGCCGCTGACGCGCGGGTTCCCCGGGCCGAACGCCCCGCCTACGCGCCCATGCCCTCTTCGAACGACCCCGCTGCCAGTGGAAAGCAAAGATTGTCCCGCACATATTGGATGCCGTTGGCGCTGGTTGCGTCCAGGTCGCGGTAGGCGCTCTCGGCCTCGACGATCAACGGCGCGGTTTTCTTTCCCATTGCCTCGCAGTATCGCTGCGGATAACCGACATGCACCAACAGTTCGATGTAACGCGCCAGATTCAGATCGCCTGACGGCAGATCGGTGAATTGCATCGCGCGCTTCTGCCAGCCCGGTTCCATCTTGCGCAGCGGGACGCCGGGCCGGATGACAAAGTTTTTCACATGGCAGGCGTAAACGCGCGGCGCGACCTTCAGGAAGCGCGTCTCCCAGTCTTCGCCTTCCCAGCAGTGCGACGGATCGGCGTTGACGGCGAGCGTTTTGTCGCCGTCGCAGATTTCCACCAGCATGTTGAAATCATCGGCGCACATTGCGGCGGTCCCGGGATGAATTTCGTGGGCGAGATACACGCCGAGCTTTCGGGCGTGCTGACGGAGTTTCGCGGTCTTTTTGACAAATCTCTCCTGGCCTTCCTTGATGAGGTCGTAATCACCCGCGGCCCAGAACCCCCACGGATAGCCGGTTGCCAGTTCCCAGCCAAAGGCGGCCCCCCAGAACATGGGCACCACTTTCACCTTCAACTCGGCGCACAAATCGAGCAGCCGCAACAAATAATCCTCGGCCCATTTTTCGATTTCCGGGGCTGATTTTTTTGCGACGTCCGCCGGGGTAAACGGCCGGATGGTGGGGCTGCCGGTCCACGCGGTCGTGTGGACCCAGAACGGGCAGTGCGCTGATACGCCGTCGAGGCTCATTTTCGCCCTGGCGAAAGCGTCTTTGATCTCGGCGGCACTCTTGAATCCCTTGTCGGACTGAAGCATGTAATTCGAAGGCTGCGCGCCGGCGGCGCCGGATTTTTTCGCGTAATCCAGAAACTGCGCCAGGCTTTTGGCGCCGTGCTGAGCGCCTTCGACGCTCGGATGAAAACAGGGTTGGGGCATAATTCTTAATGTTTGATTTGCCGGTGAGAATTACCGGTCGGGGCGGGGGAAATCAATGGGAAACCGACAACCTCCGACAATCGCGGATTGCGAACCGGGGATCGCCGGCGCAGGATGGCCCCGCCTTGCCGGACGGGCAATGAATCGCAAAACAACGGACATGACAATTTTTTACGACACGCATGCGCATCTGGACTATCCGGACTTTGCGCAGGAATTGCCGCTGATCGTCGAACGCGCGGCAGACGCCGGCATTGCGAAAATCATCTGCATCGGGACCGACCTCGAAAGCAGCGCGCGCGCGATCAAACTTGCGGAACAGTTTCCCGCCGTGTTTGCGGCGGTTGGCTGGCATCCCTGCAACGCGGTCGCGGCTCCCGGGGATTTGCGCCCCACATTGCGGGAAATGGCGCGCCATCCCAGGGTTGTCGCCATCGGTGAAACAGGTCTGGACTATCACCACGGCGCCGGCGAGAAGCCGGAGAGTCCGGACGCCGGCGAGGACCGCCGCAAGGAGAAGCAAGCAGCCATCCTTGAACAGCAGTTGGAGGTCGCGGCGGAGACGGGACTGAACTGCGTGATCCATCAGCGCGATGCAATGGAAGACGTGCTGGCGCAGATGCGGCCGTTCTCCGCCAGAGTGCGAGGGGTGTTCCATTGCTTCGTCAATCACCCGCCGGACATGCGTCGCGTCACTGCGATGGGTTCGCTCGTCAGTTTTACCGGCATCGTGACCTTCAAAAACGCGCAAAGTGTCCGGGATACTGTGGCCGCCACCCCGTTGGATCAACTCATGCTCGAAACGGATTGCCCCTATCTGGCGCCGATGCCCTATCGCGGCAAGCGGTGCGAACCTGCCCATGTGAAGGAAATCGCCGACGTGGTGGCGCGTGTCAAGGGGTGTTCACTGAAGGAACTGAGCGAGGCGACATGCGCAACCGCCCGAAAATTTTTTCCGAAGCTTGGTTGACGTA
>Ga0134126_10000807_pt1 | contig 39496 bp, 42 predicted proteins | sample KB31752_FD_96881 | JGI IMG/M metagenome (GOLD analysis project Ga0134126, IMG submission 96881) | Terrestrial soil microbial communities with excess Nitrogen fertilizer from Kellogg Biological Station, Michigan, USA - KB3-175-2 | ecosystem: Environmental > Terrestrial > Soil > Unclassified ...
AATTTGTAAATTTAGTGGCAATTTAGAAATTATGCCAGCTAAATTTTATCGTTAAAAAAATGCACCCTAAAAAATGGGTGCAAAATTTTTAAAATCGAAGGTTCTCTGCCAGACACTAGTTAATCTTTAACTATTAGAGTTTTTCTAATAGTTCATTATTAGCCTCATATCCAGTTCTCGATCCTATCAGACCTAATCCTCTAGATTGAATTACCGAGTTTTTCTCGGTAGTTCAAAGCATATAACAGTTAGCTTAACACTTTTTCAATAATACATGCCTTCCGTAACACACTACAAAATCAAATCAAATCAAATCAAATCAAATCAAATCAAATCAAATCAAATCAAATCACATAAACATAAGTTAATTATTAACTAAGTGTTAGCTAAGATATTTACATAATTAGTTGGTATACCAACGTTTAACAAATATTTTAATAATGTAATTCTGCTTTTATAGCTGTATCAATATCGCCGATACAGTGTTTGAGGTACTCCAACCAGAGATAAAAGTTCCTGGTATAAATAGTTACAGTGGGTTTATTGTCATATTGGCAGCTTGATGCAAAAATTTCATCTTCAATTTTACCAGGGATATTAGCAATATACTTGTTGCCAATATCAGACTTAATCCAATCTAGCGGATCAAACACTTGCTTACTTTTGTTATAATACCCACGTGCATCAGTTTGATAAGGCCTTTGCTTGCCTAAAAGGCTAAGATTAAAGTAATTATGTGGATTACAGCCCAGTGTAACCCTCACACCATTTATTACTTGAATAAACCTTTCATCTGGCGTATTTATTACATCATTACGATTTTTACTCGGATTAACCCAGTTAAAATCTGTTCTGTCCTCTAAAATCATTCACAATCTCCTTTATATACAATATTCTAACTATCATTGATTCCATTAATCAGAGTAAGATAAATTTTTAATTTTATTAAGTGTACTTAATTGAATTAGTTATTATATACTGTTATTCTTACCTCCGGTAAAAAAATAATAAAGACTAACAAATGACAGAAAAACAAAAACGGTTTATCAAGAAAATAAGTAAATTAATCCGGGAAAAGCGAATAGCGAAGGATCTGTCCCAAGAGGAATTGGCCTGGAAATGCGGGCTTAGCCAAACATCAATTTGCTTCATAGAGCTCGCTAAGGGTGATATAAAATTATCAAATATAACCACAATTTTTGAAGTACTAGGAATAGATTTTGGAGAACTAAACAAATTCTATACCATAAAGAATGAATCACATTAACAATCTGTGGCATCAATTATTTTTGCAGTTAGAACTTAGGGGGAGTGATATTGTCAGGTCCATTAATTATTCGTTCTGTAATTAATACAGATTTTGCACATTGGCTGCCGTTATGGGAAGGTTATAATCTTTTTTATGGACGTAACCAAATACCAGATATAATAACGCAAACAACTTGGTCGCGCTTTTGTGATGAGACTGAACCAGTTTATGCAATCGTTGCAGAACTAAATGGAAAACTTGTTGGATTGGCACATTATATTTTTCATCGTACAACTACTCGAATTGATTTGAATTGTTATCTGCAGGATCTATTTACCGATGAAAATACACGCAGTCAAGGAGTTGCTAATCAATTAATTGGGGAGGTTTATAAACGAGCACAAGCTGCTGGATCTCATCGGGTATACTGGCAAACACAGGCAAATAATTTAATAGCAAGGAAACTTTATGATAAGGTTGCCGAAAATAATGGTTTCATCGTATATAATAAACAAATGTGATTTTTGTAGCCATTATGTCAAATTATATAGGTAAACAGTCATTTGTATAAAGAAAAAGAATAAAACTGTCCTAAGCTTTTGTTCTAACGGCAGATGCACCACCTGGTGGTAATTCATCATATTGGGGTAAGCCATCATTAATCTCATACCATGGGGCTTTAGAACCAACAAAAATATTTGCTTGTGGTCTAGTTACCGGGTCTTGTTCTAATCCGCCTAGAGGTAAGCCAATAAAATCAGGCTTATCTTCAAGAATACTTATCAAGGACGATCCACAAATAGAACAAAACGTCTTGATTACATTATCTGAAGATTTATATTTAGATAAATATTTCTCACCATTTAGCCATTTAAAGTTTTTACTTTTAACAGCAGCCCTGGTTCTAAATGCTGCTCCATGCCAGCGACGACATTTAGAACAATGGCAGTTAAATATTGCACCAAGTTCTCCTGTGATTTCATAAGAAATTGCCTCGCATAAACATTTGCCAGTGAATGTTTTCATCATACTTCTTTTCTAATATTAAATTATAACCAAAATTATAACCTAGAATAAAAGCTGGTAACAAATTAAGTTTGTATATAATAGCAATTGTTGTATTTGGGACGCTTGCTGGGATGAAGGATTTTACAGAGATTGAAATGTTCGCAACTGAGCACGAAGCATGGTTAAATAAACATATAGATTATTCAGATATCCCTCGCGATGACGAGAGGAAGATTGCCACAACATACTTCGTAAGTCTCGCAATGACAATGGTTTTGCCAATAGTTTGCGATGACAGACAATAAAATTGAATGGTGGAGGTGGCGGGAATTGAATTGCCGTCCGCCCCCATGAAACCCATTGATACCAGTATGCTTATCTTTTTTGCCCCAAAAATCTGGGCATAATCTGGGAGTTTTTAGAGAATTTTTTATAACTCATTGTAACAAATATACAGCTAAATAAAAATAGATATAAATATTGATATTTATCTACATTTTTATGTTATAATATATACAACGAATAATAAAAAGGTTAGCAATGCAATTTGATTGGGATCCAAAAAAAAATTTATCGAACATAAAAAAACAAGGATTAGATTTTGAAGATGCAAAAGAATTATTTACTTATGATTTATACAAATTTGAAGATAAGCGTTTCAATTATGGTGAAAAAAGGTTTGTAGGATTTGGATACATAAAAAACAAGTTAATGAACGTCGTATACACAGAGCGGGAACCAAATATTATAAGAATTATTTCTTTTAGACGAGCAAATAGCCGAGAGGAGGCATTATATGAAAAAGCATTCCAAAACTGATTGGGCAAGAGTTAATGCTCTAACCGATGATACAATTGATTATTCAGATAGTCCTGAAGTAACAGAAGAATTTTTTAAAATTATGACTAGACGAGAACCCGAAAAGATGCTTGTTAATCTTCGGTTAAATCGTGAAATTGTTGATTTTTTCAAAGAACATAGTAATAAATATCAAACTAAAATTAATGAAGTATTGCTATCCTTAGTACATAGTTATAAAAAATCACATAGTTACTAAAATTAATGATATATTGAGATCTTGTAAGCTTGCTTACAAAAAAACACATCACTAATTTAATTAATTTTATCTATGAGCTAGCTTTTCTAAAAAAGTAATTTGTAATTTATGATGATGTTATAATTTTGTAGATATACAACTGATGTTTAAGTGTGGGTAGCTAAATGCGTGCATGCTAGGTTTGTTCTAATAAAATAGATGACAGAAAAATCGATACCTTATTCCACTTAATTGGTAAAAGAGGTGGAAAACATCAAGTTTGTTATAATTGCTTTTTTTTAAATAAAAAAGCAAAACTTAAACAATCGATAACTTCATATTATATTTTTGCAATACTAACATTAATGAGTAGCCCCTTTTGGTCACAAGATTATAAATATATCGTCGCTATATCCGCCGCAGTAACTTTAATATTTATTATAATCTTCCATCGCTCACAGTATACTGATATTACAAACGAGCTAAATAAATATAACTCCATTAACGCCGCATCATTTAAATATAAATCGGAAAATGGTGTACATAAAATCAACGAAATACAATTCATGGATGGGATGGAATTTGAACAATTTTGTGGAAACTTATTTATTCTGTTGGGATATAAAATTGATTATACACCCCCAACTAACGATTACGGAGTGGATATACTAGCTAGAAAAGAAAATGAAGTAATTGCCATTAAAACTAAAAGATATAGTAATGCAGTTGGAATTCAAGCAATTCAGGCCGTATCAGCAGGTATTTCACATTATCAAGCCACAAAAGGTATGGTCATTACATCCGCTTTAGATTTTACCCCACAAGCAAAAAAACTAGCTGATTCATGTAATATTATTTTATGGACATTAAAAGATCTACAAGAAATCGTTGACCAAATAGAAGTTCAAACTGATCCAGAGTAGTAACGCAATAAAATTGGTTATTAATAATGGCTATCTTTCACTTTATTTAATGAATGAACTTTAAATACTGATTATTTAAGAATTATTATATATTAAATTGTTCCCTCAGTAGCATTGTTACTTTAGTTCCATAAATTCAACCAATTTATAGAAAATTGGTGTTAACTTTTCTATAAACAAAGTTCCAGAAAAATTCACTCCCATGGAAGCTTTTATACATAATCCAGTAGCATTTAGTCTGGTTAGCAACGCTAAAACATAATCTTTATCAAGCCCGATTTTATATTTGACTTTTTCTAGAAAACTATTCCAATTAATCTCTATATTTGTATTGTGGCTTGCTTTTTCTTGTTCCCACTCATACAATATTAATAAAATTTGCCATTCTTCAAGGCTAACTTGCTCAATAATAAGAAGTAATTGTTCGTAATTATCACTATAAACCTCTATTTTAGAATTATCTTTACATATTTTGTTAAAGTATGAGCTAAATAATTGAGCTAAAATTGCAATTTTCTCATTCTGCCTAATTTTAAGTAATGCCAACTGAGTCAAATAAGCAGCATGTAAAATTTCATATTCATTAAAACTCTTATTACTTAAGTTGGCTGTTCCTCTCTGAACTTCATCAAGAAAATATTCAAACTTTTTTTCTTGATAAGCTTTAAATGTATCACTGCATACAGCAAAAATAGGTACTTGTTTTATTATAGATTCGGCTGCACAACTAACTAAAGCAGGTAAGTTACTCATTTAAACTCTCTTAAATTTTAAACCTCATTTGATGCGACATGGAATATAAATTTAATATGCCTACCCTTCCCGGATTCAGGATAGTTTAACCTATATAAATTTAAAGATCCTATAGCATCATCCCATCTTTTTAGAAAAATATTATCATCAATGTTTAACTTATTTAATAATTTTTGCTTAAATTCATTATATTTATCTTGAGTATAATGTACATCACCCATATGGAATACATCTTCTCCACCAATACTACCATTAAGCCTCAATTTTTCATACAAATCTTCATGCAAATATTGGTAAATATGGAGCAATAACACCGAATCTTGTAAGAGTATAGATAATTCTTCGCTATCTTCTTTCGTTAATTCTAACTGAGAAATAAATTGCTTCTCAGGATGTGCTAATAATTTATTTCTATATGTCCTAATTAGGCTTGCCTTCTTCTCATATTCTGGATTGTCACCAATCGAATCTCTATCTTTTTTATTTGTTGGTTTTACAAAAATATCATATCTAATTTGGTACAATATGCATATTTCATTTGTAAAAACATACATCCATAAATCAGTATTAGAGGCTATATTTATTAATTTTGCAGTAATATAATCGTCAATAAAACGGCATACAATTGACGTAAATCTACCACAGTGAACTTTTCCTACTTCAGTAGTAATAAATAAATTTTCAAAATGGCTCAATATTAATCCTTATATGAGTTAAGAACCATTAGTCTAATGGTTTAAAGTTAATAAAAAACACTTACAACATAAAATGATGGTAGCGGTATTATAACCCGCCTAATACATTTATGCTAAACATTGATTTCACTAACTTGATTACTTTTTACCTCAAAAATCTGGGCAAAATCTGGGCAAAATGAAGGAAAAACACCGCATTTTAGCGCTTTTTTAACGTATTTTGTCAATTGTGTCACAACAGTCAAACCCTAATGTTCCCAATGGTTTTAATGGTGTTTCTGATATTTTGAATGGTGGAGGTGGCGGGAATTGAAACCACTCTCGACCATTGAATAGTGGCTTGATTTTATTAGAGTTTTTAGCGATTTGGTTTTGGTGAGTGTACTATAGGTGGAATTGCGTACGCAATGCATACTTAACTGATCACTCATGGCGTGACCAATTCATTCATCAGTTTTATCTTGATTATTTTCATTTAGATTCTGATGCAATAATATTTCAGCGTTCTCTCGTAATAGCTCAACTTTTAATTCATTTTCGGTGGGCAGCTCTAATTTATATTTGCTGGTAAGCATAAAAATATACTTTTTTTATTTTTATATCTTAATTATATCAGCACACTGGAGTTATATGCAATTTAGAGATTTGTAGCTAACTTCCTGTGCAGGGTCGCTCCATATTATGTATGATTCAATATAGTTTTGATCTTATTAAATATAAGATTAAAATTGGAGAAATCAAATTCTTTTGAAAAGATATCGTTCTCCTCTACTAACTTGGCAAATACACTTTTAGAATGAATCCAATTTAAATTGCCAATATTTTCATCCCAAATTTTTTTGTATTTGTCATCTAAAACTATTTCCCTTATAGATGTGGGTGTACGATTTGAATCAAAGTGTAACTCGTTATTAAAGTATAAGCATTTATTATTTTGTTTGGTTTTAAGTGCCTCATCTGTATAATAAAACTCAATTGATATATTCTGATAATTTTCTCTTAGTTGAGGTTGTGGAATACAAAATGCATATACGTTGTTACCATATTTTTTAAATGGCTGGCTATTTTCTTCAATCTCTTGAATAATCTTTGGTTCATCTCTATCAAAAATACCTATAATTTTTCTTTCATGCGGAATTTTAGAAATATTTTCTAATAATGTCTTTAATTTAGAAGAACTATTACCATTAAAGTATTCTACATCATCTTCAATTCCTAATTCTTTACGGGCTTTCTTTAAATGCTTTATATCAGTTTCACCTTCAGTAATAAGTAATGGCTTTGTACTAAACTTAAGCTTTTCGGACAATTGATCATGTAAGCTTTTAAATCTTTTATTTTCTTCTATCATTAATTGGTAGACTTCATCATAAAGGCTGTTACTAGTAGGCGTTTTTGAAATGCCTAAATTATCCATATCTATAATTTTAGACCGTTGAGCAACTATTTCTGCTAACCCCATATTCAAGAATGGCGAATGTGATGAAATTATGAATTGTATCTTAGGGAACAAGTTTAAGAGTTTTGGTAAAACTTCTTTTTGCAGTCCAATATGCAAATGCTTATCAATCTCATCAATAAGTACAATACCACTAATATCACCAAGTGCTATATTTTCTTTAACTTTATCGGCATGCTTTAATATTTCTCCAAATAAACATAATATTGAGGATTCACCAGAAGAAAGATTAAAAATACTAGGGTAAATCGACTCCTCGTTAGCTTTATTTACAATCTGTATTCTAGTGCTTCCATATCTTCTTGGTCCAACGCCAAACCTTAACGGATTTTTACATTTAGCACTAAGTGCATCGGTAATAATAGCATCTATATTATCTTTTAATGTTTGATTTTCAATATTTTTATATTGCATATCAAGTATAACATCCATTATCCAATTAGTTAATTGTGGAAGGCCCGTAATTATTTCTATAGGATTAGGAAGGTAACCTGTAAAATCAGAATATTTCTTAAAATCAATGCTCATTTTGTAAGGTTCATTAAGGTAACCTGGTATCTCAAACCTATATGAAGGGAAATATGCAATTACATTGTTATAGAATAATTGAGCCGCTTGCTTTGGGGAAAAAGTATTTGATATAAATTTAACTTGCCCTTCTTGATTAATAATATGAGCAAATTGATTAAAAGTAACTTTATCAACAAGATTGATTTTATTATTATATTGTTCTTCAGTACATTTCCCGTTTATATCAATATAATCAATAATGGAGTTTGATACTTTAAATCGCAAATAAACAAAAGATGGTTCGGTATTATTAAAGCTATACAATGGAGATGTAACTCGATAATATTTATTTGATTTCCCCTCAAATTCATTAGGAAATCCTTTCTTGGCCAGTTCATAAAAAGCGTCTGCTATATATGAAAGTATTGTGGTTTTACCTCTACCATTAATCGCAGACAATATTGCTATCTCATTTTCTTCAAAATCGAATTGAATATCTTCTAATGGTGCTCTATTAATAAAAAATATTTTTTCTAAAAAAAATTTCATTACATTCCTTACTAGTCGTTAGGTTTAATAATTAAACTTAACTTGAACCTATAAATTATTTAGAAAAGCCATGAGATCTTTATCATCTCGCCAATGCTTATTATTAGCAATATTTTGGGACTCAGCCACCTCACACGCTGCCAATGCTTTAGCTTTCATATCCAAATTAACCTCAGCATAAATATTTGTTGTATTAATTGATAAATGTCCAAACCAAGCTCGACTTGTATCTATGTCCACACCTGATTGTAACAAATGTGTAGCTGTCATGTGACGGATTGTATGTGTGCTAACCTTATTTTTTCACAGTAATAAGAAACTACGAAGTTATTTCTTGAATATAGCAGCTAATTTATACTTCAACGGATAATTAGATTTGGATAATCTTAATAATGTAATTCTGTATTTATAGCGGTCTCAATATCACCTATGCAATGTTTGAGGTACCCTAACCATATATAAAAGTTTCTTGTATAGATAGTTATAGGATGCCTACTTATATGTTGATAACCCGAAGCAAAAATTTCATCTTCAATTTTACTCGGGATATTGGCGATATGCTTGGTGCCAACATCAGATTTAATCCAATCTAGTGGATCAAATACCGGCTTGCTTTTGTTATAATACCCACGAGCATCAGTTTGGTATGGTCTTTGCTTCCTCAAAATGCTAAGATTAAAATAATTATGTGGATCATAACCCAGTGTGAGTCTTATACCATTTATTACTTGAATAAATTTCTCATCTGGTGCATTTGTTCCGTTATTATCATGATTTCCCCCCGACTTTGCTTTGTTAAAAAATATTCTTTGCTCTAAAATCATGTGTATCTCTCCTTTGATTTATAATGATTGACTTGATAAAATCCATTTAAATTTGAATAACTTATAATTTTTAAGGTTAATCACCAGTATATTAGGTTGCAATTATATCCCAAATATCGTAAATTGTGCAATTCATTTTATGGAAATAAATAGTTTATGACATCAACGATATATAGTGAATTAGGCAAACTCATCAAAAAGAGAAGGATGGAACTATATATTTCTCAAGAAGAATTATCTTGGCGTTGTGGGATTAACGTAAATAGTCTTGGGCGAATTGAACGTGCAGAAGGCGAATTTTTGGTTGCTACTCTTTTTAAAATATTCAAGGAATTAAATATTGATTTCAGTGAATTGAATAAATTAAAAAAATAGCAATGTAATCTTAAAGGTTGTTACAAAATATAATATACTTATCCCAATAAAGCTACCATTTATTAATGAAGAAGGTAGTTGACTAGCCACCCATGCAGTAGATAAAATATAGATTTAAGTCGTGGCAAATAGATTCTAAAAGATAGGTAATTAATCTTGTTTTACAAATTTTTGTATCTTATCCTTCCCAGCCTTAACAACATATTAAGAATGGTTCATAATCGTAAGCTTGCAGGATACTAATTTGCTTTAATTGCAACTTAAATCTGGCAGAATGATTAATTTACTTTTTATATTAATCAGTTTCCACTTTTATTTTTGAACATATTATTATATGGGGTCTCTGAATTTGGGGGAACAATAGGTTTATCTATCTTCAGAATTATTGGCATCGGCAAGTCTGGATTGATAAAAATAGCCTCGCCTTCACCTAAAATTGGCAAATAATCTAAAGTACTTCTATTAATACTTGATATAGCTTCTGCAACAACTCTTTTATCTGCTTCATTAATTAATCTATGCACAAAAAAGCTACCAATTTGACTAAGTGTACCAATTGGAATATCTCTTGGCATTTGTGTAGAAAGGCATAAGTATATGCCTAATTTACGACATTCCTTAGCAATATTATCAAAAGAGTTTAAATAATGTTCATTAAATTCTTGCGTTATTTTTTTATTTAAAAATAAATGCGCTTCATCAATAAAGATCGTAAATGGCGTATTAATATACTCACCAGCTCTAGCACTGTTTAGGAGAATACGACCTATTGCATTTAATAATATTTCCTTTATATTTTGTTCAGAACTAATTTTTGGAGCAAAGCTAATTCTAATAAGACGCATACTATCATCTTTTATGAATTTATTTAATCTGTTAATTATATCAGTTCCCTGTTCATCATAAGGACTTTCTAAATTAAGCACTTTATGAAGAACACTATGCTTCCCAAAATAATTATTAATGCGGTTGGCTAGGTATATAATGTTGCTTTTATCAGAATAATCACCCCAACTTTCTGGAGTTGATCTGTCACTCATCCACACACATTCCTCCATTAGTTGAAAAATTAGGAGGTCAAAATCAAAGTTACATTCTGGAGATAAAATCTGAACAGCAAATTTATACTGAAGTCTTAAAAATTCCATCTTTGGTTTTTTAGCTTTTATAATGAAGCCTTTATCAGATAACAATCCTTTTATTTTCTCATAGTCAACTATATTCTCAGGGAGTTGTAAAATCCGTAGTAGTTTAAGAGTTTTTATTGCTTCAGATAATATTGGTTTTTGATTTTGACCCGATGGAGTTAAAATTGTGTATAAATCATCAAGTAGTAAATTAGAATAATGTATATGTATATCATCATTACCAATAACTACGCTATCGGAAGTTATCCCTTCATATTCACCGGTTGCATCTAATAAAATCGCTTTCCCGCCCAGCATAGTAAGCTCTTGTATCAATTTAGTCACAGTATAGCTTTTGCCGCCTCCAGTTGTACCCAAAATAGCACAATGACGTCCAAAAATTGTTTTAGCTGCAATTTGAAATTTTATACTTTCATTACCAATAATATTCCCCAAATTAAGGTTATAACTTTTCTCTGAGCCTATTTCAGGTTTAAAGGTATAAATTGAAATCAACTGCTCAAAAAAATTGGAATGGGAAACATATACCTTAGATCCTATTTGTGGCATAATTAAAATGCTACGCGACACTTTGTAATCATACAAATCAAATGTCAATAATAATTCAATTTTTGCCACTGGACTTAGCAAATTATTATCTAAATTACTCTGTGATTTATATAAAAAATCTTTATCTGGCAGTGATACTTCGTATATCTTACCTAAATACCCACAGTTAGCGCTTTCAATGACTACATAATTACCAACAACGCCGCCAGAAAACTCTAACCCATAATGATTAAACGCACTGGACATATCATAGTTAGGAAAATGAAATTGGCATTGTCCGGGCTTAACTTGAGAAATAAAGCCTAAAAACTTAACATCCTGGAAGGGATTAACCATTACTTTTACCTTCAGTTAGAATACTCCGGATTTGTTCTCCAATTATCTCATTCTCCGTTTTAACATCTGCATAAGGAATATGCTTAACAAAATCTTTAAAATATTCTCCAACTAACATAACATGTGGTGAATTTAATGCAATATTTGCGTACTTTGCCCAAATATCATCACCCTCAAATTTATCGCCATTATAATCATACTCAAGATATGGATTTACAATTACAATGTGTAAGTTATTTTTTTGCCTTAATGCCTCATTTACCATAGCCATTATATGATTATCACCTAGACCAAACCCAATAATTATTAATGTAGTACTCTCTGGTTTTCTAAGCACCTGCTGAAATCTACTCATCATTTCAAAAAATGGTTCTTTGTAAGATGATTCATACTTTGTACTATTGGGGTAAATCATCAACGGTCTTTCAACAGCAGCTTTATCTTTTTGGATTAATGAACCTTTATCATATTCCCAGGTTACAGAACCATGTGGCTTATAAAGATGGAATACATTTTCTACATAATTTTCTGTACCAGAGTTTCGATTATTATCTCTCTGTACTACGTCATAATCAAAAAATCTTCCATTAAAAACCCGTGGTTGCGCAAATGAAAACCCATCAATTAGAACATATCCACCAGCTTGAGCTGCATCCTCAAATGCGGTGTCATAATTTAGTGTAAAAATCTTAAATCTTGGCTTATTAGATGGTCGACGAATCAATTTTTTTAATAGTTGATAGTGGGGAGAATCAACTATGTCACCTGTAATTGTAAACTTACATTTCTCATGTATTAACCTCTCAATTTTATCTTTATAGTCTTCAATATTTGCTATATTAAAGGTAAGCGAGTCTTTATGAATGAAAATAAATTTCTCTGCAAACGAAAGCAAATCCTCAAGCTTGCTAGATTTTTCTTCATAGGCAAATCCAATTGTTTTACAAAATTCTTGTAAGTTAGGAATCTGTAGATTAGGAATTTTCTCAATTATTATATCCGATCGTACATCATCCCAAAGTTCAGTCACTAATTTACCACCATAGTCCTTAGAGGTTCCAGCTCCTGATAAAAATATGAGGTTATCTGCATTTAACCATTTCTTTAATTTATTCTGATAAATCTCTCTGATACTATCTTTGTCTTTTTTAACTTCTTTCTGAGGATTACTAGAAATATTACCGGATTCAGAATATGAATCACCTTTGGCAATTAATAGAAATTTTTGCTTAGTTGGCATTTAAAGCTTTCTTTTATATAAATAATTATTAGTGATTTTAACACACTGCCGCCCGTCGGTTGGCTACTGATTAATTAAAATTTGATAACCAAATTTTAATTAATCCAGTTTAGTGAGAAAGAGTTAAAACCATAATTGCAACCCACCTGAGTACACCACGCAAGGTGGGCAACAACGAGGATACGAGGCGTTAGCGTAGCCTAATACCCTGGTTTTAGTATTTGCCTAATAGCTCATATCCATGAGTATTACCCTTTTGTGGGATCCACTTACCATAATGTTTAAAAATCATCTCAACATCAACATGCCCCATCTGAGTGGCAACCCACCATGGATTTTCTCCATTACTTAATAATGTTGAAGCATAAGTATGGCGCATTTGATAAGAGTTTCGGTATTTTACCTCGGCTAATTGTAGGATTTTGCGCCATATATCACCAACCTTGTTACTATTTGCCCATGGCTTATTTGTATTCGGATTGTTAAAGACAAATTTTCCGGTATGTCCAGTAATTTCATACTGGCTAAGTAACGCATCTTTTGCTTGAGCTAGCATCATAAGCTTTCTAGTTCCTGATTTAGTTTTGGTACCTTTAATTACATTACAGACCTTTGCTTTACTAATACTAATTGTATCACTTGTAAAATCTATATCGGACCACTCTAAAGCAATTAATTCACTTGTTCTTAATCCGGACCAAAAGCCAAACTGGAATAAATTTCTAATTTGACCTGTTGCTGTACTTATAATTGTATCCCGTTCTTCTGCCGTAAAAGGCTCAACCTCATAGTCGGAGGGTTCTGAATTTTGCCTTAATAACCGATTAATTGCAATTTGCGATAATGGATTAACGAGCACTAAACCATCATTCACAGCATCATCAAATACAATCCTTAATATGCTTAAGTTATTTCGTATTGTTTTAGCACCGCACCCCTGTGAATATATCCATTCTTTTATCTCTTTTGTTGTAATGGCATTAATATTAAACTCCCCAAATGCAGGAATAAGCTTACCAATTATAATTTTCCTATACCCATTGTACGTTGATGGTGATAAATTATTATGCTTAGTCTGTTTTTCACTTTGACATAAAAATTTATCCAATAAGGTTTTAACTAGAATTAGCTTGGTAGCGCTACCTTCAAATATCTTCACCTTGCTTGAATCTGGAAAATATTCAGAATATTTAAACTTATCTAATGATATATCTCTTAAAATTGCGGACCTTTTATTGGCTGCGTCTTCCAAATTTTTTCTAGTCGGATCCATACGTAGTGTTTCGCGACACTTTACTCCCTTGTAGGTAAAGAATATCTCAATCGAGGAGTAATGCTTATGCTTGCGTATTTGGATTCCTTTATACGAAGATTCATCCAAAATAGTTTTGGGGCTGGCCCCAATGGCTTTAGTCATTTATATAGCCCTGCTCTACCCATTGTTCATATTGAATTATATTTACATACAAATTTCCATCTGGTGCTTTTTTAGTGACAAATCCATCAGGCCATACACCTTTGCACCGTTTTGCTTTAACTGCATCTTTTGATAGCCCTGTTAGTTGACAAAATTTTTCTAATAATACCCATATTGTTAATTGTTTCATTATAATTCCTCATATATCTAATTTATACCTACCTTTTAAACTCTATGAAATATTTTACAAAATTTATGCTACAATACCTCATTAAAACAATTTATATTATGATTTATTAAGCATAATATTATGTAATTTATTTCATAATGAGGAATTATAACACAACTAATTCTTAATATGCAATATTTTATGTAATTTTTTACATAATTGGTGATGAAAATGAGCAAAACCATTGATAGTATTAGCCAAAACAGGCGTGATCATTTAGAAAAAAAGATTCTGGAAAACTATAAAAACGTCTATGAATTTTGTAATAAGACCGGTGAAGACTACGGCGCAGTCCATAGATACTTAAATAGCCAGCTTAATATCGGCAATAAAGTAATTAAACGCTTTGAACAAATCTTCAATGTACCGCAGGGTGCTTTTGATAAAAGCATCAATGAAAAAGAAGTTATCAAAATACCTATTTACAGTTTAGCTTCATACCTAAATAATATAACTAAACTAAAGCCTGAAAATGCCACCTCTTTCCATTATATAGAACTTGATGAACTATCGGCTCTTGGCTGGAAACACGAAAATATATTCGGTCTCATGGCAGAAAGCCAGGAAATGGCTCCAATCATTAAAAGTGGTGCAAAAGTTCTAATAGACAAAAGTAGTATCTCAATTATAGATGGGGCTATCTATGCTATATTAGTTAATGACAAAATTTTTATCAGGAAAATTATTCATTCATTGAATAAAAAAACTATAGTTTTAATTCCTGAAAATAAGGAAGTCTTTGAAAAAGAAGAATTAAAAATAAATACTTATAAAATTATTGGTAGAGCCGTATACTCTTGTGGAATTTTGTAAAATTATTTTCAAATTCTCTCATAACCATAACTACCATGACAATGTAAAAAATATAACATTCACTAATAATTTTTCACCAATAAAAGCAATGTGTTAACTCTTGAAAAATAGAAAACTCACCCTATATACATTTAAGGTAAATTTATAACTCAGCGTTTCTTAAAGGAAATATGGTGGAACTATCAACAATTAATATATTTAACGAAATAATAGCTCTTATAAAAAAATGTAATCCAAACTTGTCAAATGGCATAAAGTCAATGACAGTAGAACAAATCCATAAGAAGCTGCCCTCAAAGATAACAATCACTGAATGTAAAGTAGCACTAGAAATATTAATACAAAGAAAATTACTGCTAACAGATAACATCGATTTATTTCATCTATATTATAACTCCGATCTTGCTATGCAAAGAGGGAATAGTCAGAATGATTTAAGTAATTTTTTAGGTACATTACAATTGCTTGAAACAATGCAAACATATGAAGAAAAATTGCGCCTATAGCACCTGAATGCTAAAATAACAAACAATGACACTACTCACTAAATCTATTGCCAGCACTGACTTACATGGATAAAACAACTGGTAATAATCAAAATATTTAAGAAAGACCCAAAATGTCAGATGAACGATATATTCCACTAAAAAAACCTCCAGTAACAAAAAACCCTATAAAAGGTGATAAAAAGCCCCCTCAGCAGATTCAATATAAAAAGATTAATCATCCATGCTAAGAACAAAAGTCTCGCAAAAATACTTAACTGAGGCACATGATGCGTTGTGTGAATCCGCCAATGCCATAAACGGAGTAGACAATGATGTAAATGATAGTTTTGAAAAGTTATTTTTTACTTCTCTACCAATAGCAAATATACTTACAGTAATCGCAGCTTCCATATTTAATTACAAACAGATTGTAACATTTGATCCGGTATTACTATGGAGTGCATGCTTGGGCTTAGGTTGCTTTTTTGTAGCATATATTGTCACAATGTGTTATTATTTTGAATGTAAAAAGATGTATTCAAAAAAAAGTCTGGCAACTCAACAACTATTAGAGTCAATAAGAAGAACAGAAGATCTTGATAATAAAAACACAGAGATATCGAATCAAATAACCACTAATAATAATTTCCCCCAATTTTTAAATATCTTAACAAATATAAGAAGCATATTCGCACTTCTCTCAATATTTTTTTTAGCAATTTTTTTTACTTATGGAGTATACAATATGACAACTAAAAATATACCTAGCCAAAATAAAAATAGAGCTCAAGACCAAAAGCCAATAGTCGTTAAACTACCACTTCAAAAGGTTCCACCCAACCATGATAAACAGCCACCACAGCCTGAAAAGACCAAATAATAACGATTGGTTTTTTAAGTAAATTATCTAGGTTCGTTTGAAAATAAAACTTCACAACCTTAATAAGCAGAAACGTACAACCCATATACGGCAAGAGACGTTTATCGTTAAATACCTTATATTTAACGTAATTAAAATTATAAACCTTTTGTACCCAAAAGACCTTCTAAAGGAGTTATTATGAATAATAAAACGGAAACTTTTATGCCTGACCAGCAGATTGCATTAAATAACTACAATAGTCGTAAAAATAAAGATGACACCAATAGTTTGAGTTATTGTATAAAATGTAAAAACTATGTAGCAACGGATAAGTGCAATCAGTTAAGCCTTAATGAATATATTTGTTTTGAATGCCTATAATAAGAATAAGAACTAACTATGCTTGAATATTTGAGTGTACTATAGGTGTACCAGCCGGGCATTTTCCAGACACTTTTGGACACTTTAAGAAAAATGAAGGTTGCCACGCGTGACGAAGAAAAGCTCGCAATGACAAGGTAGATTGCCACGCTACGCTCGCAATAACAGATAATCAGAATGGTGGAGGTGGCGGGAATTGAACCCGCGTCCGGAAGTCCTCTACAACGAGTCCTACATACTTAGTCTAGTCTATTAAATTTTCGCTTCTTCTACGCCGGCTAAACAGGCTTAGAGCTCGCTAACTACAGTTGGGTTTCGATACAATCAAGTAGTCAAACTGCACCAAAGTCTATTGATCTGACACTAGATCTTAACCTATAGACAGATTAAGGTAGCGTAGCCACCTAAGCGGCTAAAACGTTGAAACTTGAATCGTTTTTTGCGTTTATTTTTTTTACAATGTTTAACGTGTAACTGAGATCACGGTATGCGCTCTAGTTGCTTTGCTACCCCCGTCGAAGCCATGTCACCCCCGAAGATAGAATTGCTCTATAGTGTTATTATATCATAAACATCGCAAAATCACATACTTATTTCTGAAATTGTTTCTCTAATATACTGATTCCCGCCTGCGCGGGAATGACAAGCTTAAAATTTAAAAATTGCTTTAGTCCTAGCTGTGATTCATGTTATCATTATAACTTGGCGTGGCACATTTAATTGCTGATTTTGAAAGTAGTAAATCTACTACATCGCACATTAAAAGCCCTGACTATATGGCGGCCATATTTTAAAAAATAAGAAAATGAAAAAACAACAACCAAATTGGTACTCATATGGTTTACTTGCCATCTTGTATTTATGTATTGGTATAGTTCAAGCAAAAGTCCAAGCAAATATTGGAATATGTAATCACACGTCCAAAACCAGTAAAAAATGTAAGGTAGCCCGGAAAAATAAAATTCCAGTTATTATTGATACTGATGCCGCCAACGATGATTGGGTAGCTATTATTTATCTTCTATCCAGAAACGATATTGATATTAAAGCAATTACCGTTGTTGGCTCTGGTGAAACCGATATTGATCCTGGATTAAAGCATGTAGGCGATTTAACCGTTCTAGCCAGAAAACAAAATATTCCTATATTTGCATCCCCAAATCGAAATACTATTGTCAACTATTCTCCAAGTCATGAATTTCCAATTTCATGGCAAAATTATGTAAATAATGGGTTTAATATCCCAGCCTTAAACTCTGATAATTATAAAAAAGCAAATATTTCAAAACAATCAGCGGCCAATGCAATTGCCAATATTATAAAAAATAGTCGAATACCTATCAATCTAGTTATTTTAGGCCCCCTAACCAATATTGATAATGCCTTTAAACAACTAAGCAGCAAAGATATGCAAAATATTGGCAAAATCTATATCATGGGCGGTGCATATTACAGGGCAGGCAATTTAAGCAAAAATTCGCACCCTTATTATGTCAATAATACTCTTGCAGAATGGAATACATTTGCTGATCCGGTTGCAGCGGATGAGGTTTTTGGTAAATTAGATGGTGTTTTCTCATCTTCACTTGCTAATCATGTGGTTGTGGTACCGCTTGATACAACTCAATACTTTCCTGTTACAATCCAATATAGCCAAAAATTGCTAGCTGCACGCATGAAATTTCCAAAGAATAGGCCCCTTAGTCTCTATTATGACATTATGAATGCTGACTCTATTCAAAGTATAATTGCAAATAAAGAATATTATCTTTGGGATCCGTTGGTGGCCTTGATTGCTGCTATGGATTTGAACGATAACCTAGCTAATTATTCCAAGGTAAAAATCAAAATACCTGGATTTTGGGTAGTAACTGATAATAATTATCCTGACTGTGTCGGAGCAACAATACCCGTTAATAGAAAAAATTTGAAATGTGGGGTTGCTAATGGTAAACCTCCTCATGGTAGTGTAAGTATGTATCTGCCATCACCAAAAATGGTAGATGATTTATTTGATGAACTGCTAAACAAAATAGCAAATTATTAATGCGGTAAAATGGTATGCAGTTTTTGACACTACCATTTGATATTTTGTACGATTTATGCTATACTGGCGATAGAGGTGGTGCTTATGCCACCATAGTCCCGAGCGCAGCTTGAATTTTAGCGATGTGCGTAACCTAATGATTTACATGAATTAAAAATGAAAAATCATTAGCTTACTTTCATTAGTAATCCTTATGGAGCAGCCTCTGAATCTCAAGATAACTGAACTCGGATAGTTGTTATATAAATTAATGGCACTCAAAATGAATAAATTAATACAAAAAAATCGCATACGTTTAAGTTTAATCCTATTAACCAGTTTTATTGGGTTAGTTGGATGTATTGGTACTGCTAGTGGAACTGGTGGAACTGGCAATAACCCCAATCCAGACTTAGTAATGCAAATAAAAAATCAGCTACCGCCAGTGGGGAATGACTTATGCGGATTTGGATCAGAATCGCCACCGGTTACAGATGCTGACTGCAAAATAGATAATCAGATTTTTTATAATGGTAAAGATGGCGCCATTCGTTATGCTTTAAGCACTTTTGGAAGTTGGTCAGATACAAATATTAATCAATTATTGTCAAAACCAACTACTGAAGAACGTTACTCCTATTTTCTCGAACATAATCAGGGACAACTAATCCTTCAATGTGATCAGGGCTTACAAAATACACAACAAAACTGCCAAACGGCAATGTTTGGTAATCTTAAATTCCAAATCGATTATTTACTTTGCCCTAACCTGGCGAATCAATACTTAACGTTAGAAAGTGATGATTGGACTCTACGTTTGAACCAGATTTTTGTCCACTGCGCTGCGCATGGACTACTACAAAACCAATGCCAATCTCCACAGAATGTTTTGGCAACAACGCCTGAAAGTCTAAAAACTGGTGATCGCTTTAGTTTCACCTCCAGAGAGTTATGCCTACTCATCAATGTTGAAGGACTAGACCTGCAGGCTCTACAAAGTCAGGCTCGTTACAATACATTTAATTTCACTCAACATTGAAAAAAGATTGCCATGCCTTGTATAAATCAAGGCTTGCAATGCAGTTTCTTTGAACAACCATGTTCTTTTGCTGATAACTCATTACGTGATAATCTTATCCCTATGAATTGATATATCTAAAATATCTTCTAATAATATATCCTTATCGGCTACTAAAACTATATCATCTTCTAATACTGAATGTGGAATAAATAATTCATTATTATATTTTAAATTAATTAACATATTATCTTTTAAAATATCACTAACGTCAATATGTGCACCTAGACCATGATCTCGTTTTATACTATGTCTGATCCGGCTAATCATATCACGGTTATAATCTTTGGAAAAAATATTCTCACCCCGTTTATTATTAAATATTTTTAAAATATCAAAAAATGCCCAGGAATTGATCATACCAATAAATCCATTCGGAATATGCATTAATAATGGACTTAGAGCTTTGAACCAGTACATCTCCAACAATTGTCTGATCTTTTTGCGGTGTCTGGATTCATCCATATTTGTAATCATATTATAACCCTTATTCAGTGAAGAATTAATTTGCCAAATCCAGTTTAGCCAATTTGCTACACGTATAATAATCGCATCAGATTCCTTGGTTACTGTAACATAAATAATTGAAACTAATGGCTCTACCACACCAGTTAAACGATGATTTCTAAATATTAATAGTGACTTTTGATCATTCTCACACAATTCATATAGCTTTGAATAAGCATTTTGATTAATGCCAGGAATAACATCACTAATTGACCGACGCAGTAAGACTTTCTCATCCTCCAAACCAAAGAAATTAATAAAATTTTGGTTATAACCGATGATTTCATGTCTCAAATTTACTTTCACATAGGAAACTTTTATATGGTTTGTAGGATTCATATTCTTGACACTCCATTAGATATCAAATTAATTTTCATTAGGATTCGCGCCTTCCACATGAGTGTGCCTCACATGCATGTGTTTGCGGGAATGACGCCTGAGTAGTTATTTTTTATTAAACAACGGCATATTGGAACAGGTTATCGATACAATAATAGACTTCACTGACAAAATCACAGCTGCTATTCCATTATAATTATCTGGATTCATACCCGCAAAATCAGTACGTTCACAAGCACACCCAAGCAGCGAATTATCAATACCAACATTTGCGCCTATCCTTGATTGCCGCTGCGTTCCTAGTAACTGCCAACTATTTCCTAATACTTGTTTTAAACCACTACATACCTGTGAACATGCGGTGGTACCACTATCAACTTTATAACCAACGGGTGTTGTATAATTACCCATCACCCCTTGAATCACCTGATAGTCTGGATTTCCACCACCGGATGTAACTCCCACTGGCGCGCCTGTTACTGTTGCCAGATCTACACTAGCTAGTTGACCAATACCATCAACGATGCCTGATTTATAGTCGGTTCTGATGCCTGGATTACATCCTCTTGTCGGACAGTTTATTACACGGGTAAAAACTCCATTTTTATCTAGTCGTGCCGTAATTGTATTTGGTGATGTAGTACCACCACTATTAACAATTGCATAAACTTGTCCGCCCCCTAATAATCCAGTTTGGACATTCATTGCAAATGGCACCGATTTTGGACAAATAAATTGACTACTGTCATTCTGAATTCCTCTCAACGTATTTCGAAAAGTTATTTGGTTAGGAATTGATGTCAGATAACAAGTCTTCCCCGTGCCGCATAGTAAATCATTTTGGGTACACACCAATGTACCTCTGGCCAACAACTTATTTGCTACACCAGGAACTCCCTGATCTGCTACGGTTTTACCTTCTTCTAACTGATCACAACTATCGCCAGATTTAAAAAATGATCCAGGTTGAAACGAATCGCTCACCAACTTAGTTGCTACCGATGCCCCTAAACCTAAAATTGGCTCTCTAGTTCCATCCGCATTGTACAAAACGGCTAATTTTGTCGGGTTAGTTTGATCCGAATTATCTAAAATCACTCCTGTACCCAAGTTAAAATAAAGATTGGATTTTAATGTATTTGCGTTTTTAAGATGACCGGGCAAAGATTGCTGACCAACGGTTTTATCTTCTCCACGCAATAACGAATACGCGGGCTGTAAGTCCTGATTCCACTGTGGCATTAAATCCAAATTCACGGCTAAACTATTATTAGTTAATGCACCACCACATTTTGCTGCATCATTTAAAAATATAGAACCTCTATCAATCTGCCACCCGGAGTTTCCTTGAATTGCTCCATTTAATAAAATACCGCCCCCGCTCCCCAAGGCAACCGATGCACTTCTCACGAGATTGCGTGATTTTGCTGAAATATCACTGATGCCACCTACATAATACATTAATGCTTCTAATTCTCCATTAGCTGGATTCTTCACTACCGTCACGCACGGAATTTGTCCGTATCTATTTTTTGTGGATAAATCTATTGGCCAAATTACACCTAGCTCTTGTGGTGATAACGTGACTGGTGCAATACTGGTTCGTTGTGATAGCAATGTACGATTATGGTTCATATAGTTAGCAAATGCTACAGCAAAAGCCTCTGTCTGTATACTCAATATTTTGGCATCTTTTTGTGCAGAGTTATTGGAATTAAATAATATTATTCCTAACATAACCGCAGCCAGAAACGTTAGTGCAATCATACTTTCAATAATACTAAGTCCCAAATTACGTCTTTGCATCTTATAACCCTGAATACGTATTAGATATGGAAGTAACAGAAAATTGATTATTCAAACTACCAGCACCTAATGAGTAATTATTTGTTTGACTCACCCAATAAGTATAATCATCCAAATTAATTTGGCATAATCCATTTTCTGTATGTATCTTATAATATGCAGTTAGCGCCTGCCCTCCTATAACTCCCGGTACAGCCATTAACAGATATACATTTTCTTTACCATTTTGTACATTGGTGCCCGTATCTGGAGCAATATAATTTAATAATGGGCCTCTGTAAATATATGAGCTTTCATTTGAACCTACAATCCAACAACCGGGTGTGCCAACAGAAAAGCCAATAACCGTACCATCAGCATTCACTCCAACAACTCCTGGAATATTGCTTTGAATAAATGTCTGGTTTTTGACATCATAAACATCAGCATTTGTATCACTCCCTGTATTCCACCAAAAGCTACCATCTAATCCAACCACACCATTAGGAAATAAATTAGAAGAGGTATTAATATTGGGAACACATGGTCTTTTGCCACCACAGTCACTGGTTAAGAGTGTATTTGGTTTTGCAGTATTAACCAAATAATAACCATTTTTATTACTATAGCTACTTACCCATACATTACTACCATCAATTGCTGAATATAGCGTTTCTATATTTTGACCACCGCTATTTATTTCTATAGTACTTATTGAAGTCTGTGTTAACGTATTGGCGGTACCATTATAATTAAGCGCGTATTTATTACATGTACTAATCGTGCAATGCCAAAGCCAGTTACCATCGCGACTCAGTGTGTCACCATAAGCATTAAATGGCATAACATTTGTTACTCCATTAATTGGCAGCATTTTATATGTTATAAACTGATCAGAAAATCCAGGAGCAAACATATTGCTACAGTTATAACCAGGACTTATCGCAGAACCAGTACTAGAGCACTGTACAACTGATAAAGTTAGATATTTATTTTCTGGAAACTTATCCGTAGATATAAAGTATGATACTGGCTGACTAAATGTATCTTTAGTCGTATAGTTATTTCCCCCATTGGCTGCATACATATAATATGAACAAGAATTTACTGATTCAAGCCTGGTAGCGGATATCCCACTTGAAGTAGTTTGCATTTGATTTAAACAATCATCGGTATTAGATGTTTTGGTGAAATGCCCATATACACTTCCAGGAGCATAATTAGCAATATAACTTTCCGTTGATGCCCCCATAGATTGTGCCAATGCAGCATAATAATAATCTGGCGTATTACCAACATTACTTAAATTGATAGCCACACTATTTATGTTAATAAATTTTAATTTATAAAGTGTATGGCTACCTATTTTACTTATGTCAACATACGGGATTGGATTATTATTTAAATCCAATATGCTAATTTTAAGCGGAGATAACGTGGTGACAGTCTCTGGCTGAATATTTCTACCACCACCGTTATTTTCGCCACTACCACCACAAGCGACTATTCCAGCTAATACCATAAAATATAAAATAATATTTTTAGCTGCTTTACTCTTAATAAACTTCTTGCTTAATCCCGCAGAAACTCCGCTTGGCTTCGTTTGCATTTTTGCTCCTTTTAAAAATTTTCATTAATCAATAACTATATCAATTTTTGCCACGCTTTGCTCGCGATGATGCATTAATATTATCTTTCTATGATCAGGGCTGCTTTTGATGGATCATTGGTACACTGTATCTTGCTTATCGTATCCTGAGTATCTGCTATTTGCCCAGGACCTTCTCCACAACCAAAATGACACGCCCTACCACACCATTGTTGCCAGCTTGTACTTGGTATAGTTATAGTGCGGTATAGTGGAGTCATAGTTTTAAAAGCTGTATTCAATATATCTGAATGAACCGGATCTCCACGGGAATGTGAATTAGCCACACAATTTACTGCTTCATGAAAACAACCTGTTGCCTGACATGTTATACGACCAGTTATATCCACCTGTTTTATTGAAATACTCGAATCATCAATAAATGTACCGACTGGACAAGTATAGTTTTTAGTATTAGGCTGCATTTGCAGGGTTACACTTTGCACTGGCATATAGCAAAATCCATTTGTAGCAGCTTCACATAACGGGCTCTTCATACAAAGAACCTGACTTATATATATATTATTTACATCATTAGGGTCACCGGATCTTTGTTGCCTGGCCATAGTACCAATTTCTTTCTGGTCGCATACCGTACCTACAGCTATTTGTGTAGTTGGCTGTAATGACGAGGCTTTTACTTCACCGACATATGGTCTGGCATCATTTCCATAAAAATCTCTCCATAAACCAGGATCACCTCCTCGCAAAAAACCAGTTACCATCATTACTGTTTTCTGGTTATTTGGATTTATGGGGTCTTTAATTGCCCCAATTGCCAATTGCTTATTTTTACAACCCAATGAATTTGGTCGATAAAAATTAGATGGATCCTTACCATCAAAATTTGGATTGTAATCCTGCATAGTAGCAGGAGTATTCGGGTCCATCTGACAGTTTGGATTCATCTGAAATACAATATTGCTCTGTGCTCTTAGCTTACTTTTAGAATCAGTATAGTCCATATTCAAATCACTATTAATCCGATTATTGTTTTGTGATTCATCTACATCATGTAAAGCATCTGGATATTGATGAATCGTATCATCTTTAGGTAAGCGATTATCTAGCTCAAGCATGTCAGTAACATTGACAACATAACTGGGCGACGCAATTTGACTACCAGAACAAGAATATTGGGAAGGATCAGTGTCTTGTGAAATATCAGCACTCCCCTGTTTAACAAACATGCGGCTTACAAAACCGCTATCCATTGACCAATCCTTCCCAGCGCTAATAACATGCCCATTTTCATATAAGCCTATCATTGCCCCCATATGATTTAAACCGTACATTAATTGGTTTTTATTCAATTTTTTAGAGTTATTATCATCACGATAATAAATAAATGATTGTAATTGATGGTTGTCATACCAGATTACCGTACATGGATATTGATTTAATTTATTTTTATAATATAAATTATTATTTATAAAACCCTCATTAACCAATACCTGAGTTGATATAGTAGCAAGTTTTCCATTCGTTATAGGCATTCCAGTTTCTTGATCTTTCTCCATTAGAATCTGTCTTAATAAATTTTGGTGAGTAGTAATATAACGAATAACTGCCTGAGAATAGTCATATGCCTGGTTTGTGGAAGCTTGTCCAGCTGTTTGACTCAATAAACCATTACTAAAAGTTAAGGTAGCATATATAATGGCACCTCCCACAAGCAAAACTAAAAGCATCTCTATAGCAGAAAACCCAAATTTATTATTTTTCATATTTCTTACTTTAATATTAATTTTTAGAGCATAGATTCCCGTTTACACGGGAATGACGCTGGGGTTTTAATATGGCTGAGTATAATTGTCTACTGTATAGGTTGAGGTTGAACTAGTACACCTCAATCCCGCCAAGGCAGCAACAGCTTGCTTGCCTTGTAAATACGAACATATCGTTTGATAACCCTGACAAAAATTCATGCCCGTAATGCCTGTATAACAGGCAATTCCTTCACCATGTACAGACTGTATGAGAGTCCAATATGGAATATTTGGACAAGATGCTTTAGGGGAAATACCTTGTGCCGGCTGATTCCCATCAACTACGGTCCCAGCAGGACACATATAGCTTACTTGAGGAGTTGCAAACTGGTAATCAAATGTTGCACTCTTAATTGGTAAATAACAATATCCTGGGTTGGAACAAAATGTTGGATTATAAACACACTGTACCTGGCTATTAATCGTAATACTACTCATATCTTGCAATATTTTTCCTAACTCAGAAGAGTTACAGGAAATACCAGCAGTTACCGCATGAGAAAGTGGCGTAATTAGTCCTGACTGAAGCCCCGCGTTACTAACTGCAAGTTTACTATCAGAGTTAGCTGCTCCTGCTGGTGCAGCTGATTTAATCTGGATTCGCTCTCCAGATTTCTTACTATTACCATAATCTAATGCTTTGTACGTATGTTGTGCTGGGATACCAGTAGTCGATGAAGACTCTTTATATAAATTATCCAGATATAGATTTGTTTGCATGTTTGTAAGTTGTGATTTTTTTAAAGATGGATCTGGGTCATTTTGTGTGGATTGTTGATCAATATTACCCCTCATTGAAGCAAATAATGATTTGCTTTTTGATAAATCTATAATCAATGAGTTTTGTGGTAATGGTACAGTAAATCCACAACCAGACGCAATATTACTAATTGTTGCAGCAGATAAATTTAACTCATTTTCTATTCCACCTTTAAATGTATATGCATCACCACTACGGACTAATACTCCTGCATTTCCACCAATATTATGCGCAATACTCGCAGCATCCAACTCACTAAATGTTCCACTTGAGGGGTCAGTATTACCAAAGATTAGAAATGCACGTATCAATGACATGAGCCGGCTACTATCATCACTTGCTATATAAATACAAGGAATCTGTCGATTCTTTGTTACTGCAGATAAATTATCTGGTGTATAACTTGCAATTGCCGGATATGGAATGACTACATCATTCCCTAATTCTGTTTGAGTTACCAGATTGCGGTAATTATCTTCTATGTATTTGTCAGCAACTTGACTAAAATTTTTACCCTGATCTGCTAATTGATTATATTCTCTAGCTTTATAAATATTATCGGCAACTCTATTTATTACCATAATCAAAAGGGTTAATACTGCCAGAGCACCCATTAATTCAAAAGCAGTAAAACCGTTATATTTATTCTTTGACATATTCTATTGATCCGTAGTAATTTTTATTTAAATTTAATTTTATAATCATAGATTCCCGTCTACACGGGAATGACAAAATTATCTATGAGTCTGATGGTTTAAATACAGGGGCCATGTATACATAGCTCATAAAACGATAACTACTTCTTGCCTGAATTTGTATACAAAATTTACTAAATATATCTTGCAACCTAATTAACTGGCTGTCTCCATTCGCATCATCCGGTAGCTGTGTATATAATTCAGTAATCTGGCAGTTATTCTGGCTAAAAATCCATGGAATAAGCCAATAAGCACTATTACCCTGGTACAAATATTTCGATAAATCTTCACCTAATTTACCCATTATTTCAATCATACTTATGTTTGCATAACTACTACTTAACTCACTCGAAGAATAGCCACTCCAACTAGTTGCAACATATAATATTGGAGTTGGCTGACTTTCACTAGCTAACTCCTGGCTATAATTAAATACAACTGACTGATAATTTAAAAATGGTAATAAATTTTTTTGATTAAATTTAAAAATCTGATCCAGGGTGTAGTCAATTATCTGTATTTGCTCTGCATTCCCCGGACTGGAAGATATAGATAAATGCAACGTATCGTAATTAGCTAAAATATACTGACTAACCCCATCCTGATATTGCAATAAATTAGCTGCAACATTTTCTGCTTTAAAAACAGGATATATGTTTGCACCATTATTTCGACTCATTTCAGATAATATAAATATTGAAAATATTGCCATTATTGTCACGACAATCAGTGACTGCATGCTTAGCTAGCAGTAAAAATGATAGTTGATTGTTCCTTACCAGTTTTACAGGCCTCAGATACCGCCTTTCCATCCAATGCAGTCTCAGCATTTACATCGTAGACAACAGTGGAGTTGATATCAATACTCAAAAATGAAGAACCACCTAATGTGTTAATTGCACTATTACAAATAGCCGATGGAACATGGGTATATGTAATAGTAAAATTTTCTCCACTGGTACCAGCCGCTATTTTGACCTCTCCACCTTGAAATTGATTTTGAATTGTTGTGCCACCTGATGGAATTTTTAAATCCTGTGGCACCATCTTGCCCTCAATTGCTACTGGAGTAGTCAACGTTGTGTAGCCCGTAGTGGAGCTAGAATAAGCATTTTTGATGTTTGATACCAATGTGCTCACATCATTTACCATCTGACTTGAGTTTTGCTTGTCCGTATTACCCGCCATAACCCGGATAACCCCAACCACCGCAATAGCAATTACTCCTAAAACTAAAGATAGCTCAATCGCATTAAACCCTGCCTGTTTTAAATTACATGGAATACGCGGTATTGAACCAGACTGCCCGTTAGTTGGTTGTTTATCTTTGGTATCAGATGAACAGATAATAATTTTTTCCATTAGTTTGCTCCTTAAAATATTAATAATGAACTCATTTAAATTTATTTAGATCCACACTATTACTATGCAATTGCTTCTGATGATACATGCTCTAAAGAGACGTTTTAATTCAGCAGTAGATCGCCACGCTACGCTCGCGATGACATATGAACGCTACGCTCGCGATGACATATGAACGCTACGCTCGTGATGACATATGAACGCTACGCTCGAGATGACGTATGAATCGCTAAATTTTTACATTCCCTAAATCAGCACCAAATTGATAAACTGCAAAATATAAAAAACCAATTGTAGAAAATACAATTATCGTAATAAAAAATCTCAATCCCTGAGCTTGTGCCTTTATAGCCTCTAATCCATCTTCAGCCAATGTGTTGGATAATACTTCTAACGAGTCATCATCACTATATTTTGTTTGAATTGCCAACTCGCGTACCATCTGCTTATCCGGAAAATCTAATTTACTCTCAATTAGTGCCTGACCAATATCCATACCATCAGCCATTAGTTCCATTACCATATCTATTCGATAACGTAAATATGGCTTTGCCAATTTCGACATTTGCTCTAATGCATCAATCTGCATAAAGCCCGCTCTACCCAAACTATTTAATGCAAATAAAAATCCACAGCCAACCATAATTCGGTACATATTAAATGGCGGCATATTTTCTAAATATTTTCGTGACTTATTTGTATAATTAGGTAAAGACCAAAAAATAAATCCAACTAGCCCAATAAGCGCTGTTATCAGTATAGAAAACCACCAATTAAAACCATTAGCCATCTTCATCAAAATAATTGATGTAGGTGAAAGGATCACTCCGTTAGGTATATTTTCCACAAAAGCCGGAATTACCCTAACACTAAAATAATACAATAACGCCAACAAAACACAACTCATTAACATTGGGTAAGCAAGAGCATTAGTAAACGCTTTTCTCATCTCGGCAGTCTTCTTATTATTTTCAATAACTGTGGTAAATCCCAGAGTAATATCGTCTTGTTCACTGGCAGCAATAATCATCGTATCTTGTTGTGGTACATATTTGGATAAAGCCTTGGCAAAATTTGCATCTGAACTTCTCATTTGTTCCATCACATCATCATAGAGATACCACATCCGTGACCGTAAATCTTTTACTACCTCCAAAGCTTTTAATTCATCAATAGCTTCATTTATCTGCAATACTGCAGGCTCCCCTGTCATCTTCTCTAACATGCGATACATTGCTATTCGTTTCTTGTATGACATTACCGTCTTTTTAGCAAATTCAGAAATCTGATTATGTGTATTGACGTATATTTTGTTTAAATTCATTTCATTGTTACTTATAATGTATTAGTATTCAATAGGACACTTGATTCTGTCGAACCAGTCGAAATTTTCGACCAGTTCATTTTCCACTGCCTTTGTAAACTTAATCTTATTAGCAACCTCAGAAAAATAGTTACTCCCATCAAGGTGGTCGAAAATTTCGACCACCTCCTTACCGCTTGTATTTGTATGCTCCATCTTATGCTTTGCCTTTTTTAATAATTTTTTTTAGTCTCATAAACGGAAATCCAACCTCTAATGTTGTCTCACTCTCTTCAATTTCCAAATTATCATTAGAGAAGATTAAGTCAGACATTAATTCACCGGTTTTTTGCATCAAATGCTTTTGCTTTGCAGGATTATCAGTAGTAATATTTTGTATGCTTGCAATTACCTGATTTAGCTCGCGCACTTTAGCGAAAGTATCAATTATTGCTAGTGTTGTTTCAACAGCTTTAGGACTTTTCAAAATCGTTGCTAACATGTATAGTCCTTTTTCGGTAAAAAGTTTAGATTTGTATGTTCTTCCACCACCCAGAGGTGAGGTCGAAAATTTCGACCTCACTGAAATCCATTCGCTATCAGTCGGTTCCATTAAATAACCATCCGGAAACTTGTCTGGATTATTTCTTACGGCCTCATTAATCCGCTTGGTTTCTACATCATAAAGTTCCGCAACATCACTATCAATAATCACCTTATGACCACGGATGTTAATAATCTTTGTCGCAACTAAACTATTAATATCAATAACTTTGCTCATTTTTTTCTCCTATATAAAATATTAACTATCAAAGTGGATTCCCGTCTGCACGGGAATGACTATTTACTTTAATAACTTATTAAAATAATCACGGTTTAAACATGTTTGCAACTGAATGTACTCCAACTCATCTTCCAAATCTAATGGATCAATAACCCCGCGCTTGACCTTAATTAGTCCATGCCCCATCATCGGAATCCCGTTTAACTCCTCCAACCAATACTTCTCGGCCTCATAATTAGAACTTAATATCAAATCCATAAATCGCTGATCTGTATTAATGATTTCAGCAACTACCGTTCTTCCAACATTACCCTTCATACAATTTTTGCAACCATTCTCATTGCGTAACCGTATGCCGGATAAATCATCACCATACACATCGGTTAAACGTTTTAATAATTTTGAATCTATTTGATGCATATGCTTATCTAATAATTCAGAACAATTCGGGCATAATCTTTTCACCAACCTTTGTGACATTAAACTCGAAACAATACTTGCATCACAAATTAATTCTTTTTCCACCCCACCATCGTCCTCACCACTAACTGTAATAAGCCGCTTAATAATGCCAATTGCGGTTGTCGCATGTACTGAAGTCCACACCTGATGTCCAGTCATTGAAGCATCAATTGAAGCCTTTAACGAACCTCCATCGCGAATTTCCCCGATCATGATTACATCCGGATCAAGCCGCATCATGGCAGTAATTGCCTCCGTAAAAATTTCTTTCTTGCGTTTTATGTTCCCCGCCATAACTGGTGTCTGCGTAGCATAAGCCATGATCTTTCGTTCTACTAATTTACCATCCATACTTTTTTGTACCAGAATTTCCCCACCAATTTCATATTCCACTGGATTCTCCGCAGTTATTACATGCTTACGTCCATTACTATCAGTGATAATCATCCCCACAATAATTGACATAGTTGTAGACTTACCCGAACCAGTTGGTCCGGCAAAAATATTAATTCCGCCCTTCTTACTCTTAGCCTGATTAATCTGTTCAATCTGGAATACTTCATAGCCCAATGAATGCAAATTTAACTTGCTCGGATCAGATTTTTTTAGTAAGCGACAAACCATAATATAGCCAGAATCAGTGGGGCTAGTACCAATACGTACCCCAGTTATCCCATCCGGTAAAAACACAGCTTTCATCCGCGCATCCTGCCGTGACTTCGGCTGAAAAGTTTTACCCGCCTGATCGCACATAGTCATAAAAATTGTCTTACATAAAGCATGCCCATGTGCAGCAGCATATTCATGGTCCAAATCCAAATCACCAATGGTCCGGATCTTTATAATGCACTCATTTTTACGCACCGTAATATGTACATCAGATGCATCACGGGCGGCTGCAACCTTAAACAAATCACTTACTTCACGCTGTAATTGTGAGGCTTCTTGCGTACTCTTTGCATTCTTGTCATAAAATGCTCGGATTTCCGCTGAGGTCAGTGGAATTGGCTTATCATCAAATAATCTGGCGCACTTGAAATATGCAATTTTATTAAGTACCTGTGGATGATTCGTATACGCTTCGTTGTAGTATAATTTCTTATCTGCAGTCAGACAAATATAGTCATACAAATTAGCAGAAACTTGCTGTGAGCCACCTTTGGCTGTTAGCACTTTTATATTGTTATCCAACATAATTTTTACTCCTCTCAAAAAACAAACTGTTTCTTTCCATCATAACGTAGATTCCGGATCAAGGTCGGGGATGACATTATCTAATAGGTATAATAGGCGGAACCATGTCATTGCCATCACCCGTGTTAGCACCAGTTACTATTGGTGATGGATTAAAAAATGATTTGTTGCTACTATTAGATGAACTCTTCGGCTTTTCTACAGCATAATATGCACGTTTTAAAAAGATGCTCCGGGTCTTATTTTTGCTTACGGTATAACTCAATTTAACTCCAGTCATAGTAATATCACTGACAATATATGTACCAACCAACGAACCAATATTTACCGTCAAAGAACCGCCGTCTGCAAATTGCAACCAGGCAATCTTCTTGCCATCCTGATTTATAGCAACTCCTGTTACTGTAGTTTGTACATTTTCCTGCACAATACTATTACCATTACTAACTCCAGCAGCATGAAGCCGCTTAATCTCAGCCTCTGCTTTCTCAACCTCTAATTTACGTTTGAGCTGAATTAAATCATCTGCATTATTATCAATATTAGCTAAATTAGAAGAGCTAGCAACAGGTGAAGCATTTGTGGTATGCGGTAAGATTACAGGAGCAGAACTAATCTGACTCTCCGCATGGACTAAACCAATAAATGTGTAAAGAATTAAACAGAATTTTGCTAGCATATTTAAAACTCCCCTTGCAATACCCAGTTATAAAACCCTGACGACTTATCGAAACGCATACTGACATCACTGAGTCTTACATTGTCTAGTACATGATGATTAAATAAAAATATCGGCGATTGTTTTGCTGTTATACTAAATTTATTTATAACTTTAATATTGGCTTGCATAGACCGCTCTGGCAATGATATCTTTAACCCATAATCAATTACTGCTTGTTGTAATTGTTCTAAAGTTTGTTCTCTAGCAACAAAGATTGGTGCTGTAGAGTTTATTTTATACGATATAAAATATGTCCCTACTCTGGCATTTAATTTAATGTTCTTACCCCCTTTACCAATAAGATCAGCAAAGCGACCAAGCGTAGTATCTGTATCTGAATTAAATGTTAAAACTGCACCTAATGAATTACACTGCAACGAAGTAAATGTCCATGTACCCAAATCTTTAAAGAATCTATCACTATTTTGCAAACAAACATTTATAAGCTGAATTGGAGTAACGGCAATTGGCTTTGGAGTTGGTTGCGTAACTAGTATTTGACGTTTAACATTCTGTTTTTCTACGACTATAGAATATGCAAGGTATGCGATAATGCCAATTAGACCAATCAAAAGCCCCACTTTGTACTTATGATTAGTTTGTTTGGATATTGACCTAATTAGTGCTTTATTAAATTGATGTTTAAACCCGGGATTTTGCCAATAAATCTCATCGGACGTGTGAGCCAAAGTAAATATATTTTGGATCAAATATTTTAAATTTTGATCTTTAATTATTTTTAATTTTTGCTCAAAAACTGGCTCTTCAATTAGCTGGTATAATGTAGTTAAATCAATTGTTAATGGATTACTTGTAATTTCAAGATAGCTTTTATTTGCTGGCAACTCCTGCAAAATAAAATCATGTAAGCCTTGCATAACACCAAAGTTTTGTATAATTTTAATTAATAGTTCATCTTGATGACGCGCATCAGATAAAACTTCAAAAATACTAAATAATTCCAGCGCCACTTCAAATGGTAGATATAAAGTTTCAATTTCATGTTTTTTGGCTTTTTGGATTATTGATTCGCGAACCATTTCAAAATTAGAGACATATTCACCTTCATCTGGACAAATAGTGCCATTTAATAATACAATATAGCCATATAAATCACTATCTAGTGCTCTACCATCATCATCTAATTCACCAACGCTCTTAAATTTAAAACAAATAATTGAATTGGCATAACTTGCAGATAGTTTTGAGGCTTCAATAATGAATTTACCCAGTGAAGCAACTTTTTTCTCACCTTGCATTTCATCTTTATAACAAAATCCCCAGGTTGGATTAATTGTCCTGATAATGCAAAACATATTTTGCTTTGTATCTTTGACTAATTTACTCAGATTTATTTTCCGTTTTCCATCATCTGGAATTTGCCAAAACATTCCTGTTGCAAATTTATAATTATTTTTAGTAACTAGTTTCATTTTTACCCATCTACTTATATCAAATCTCAAAGTTAACTATACAGCTCAGATTGCCACGCTGCGCTCGCAATGACGGGTGAATTACATATTCACTACCCGTGGTGTTACTAGTATAACCATTCTGTTTCTTCTTTTATCAGCATTTATTCCACCACCAAGTAACCAGTTATACGCACCACCCACTCCGGTATTGTTTATTGCTTGCTCAGTAGAATCAAATCCTGTCACAACAAAAGTATCACCTGAACGAATAACGGCCTTTTGCATTAAATTACGCTGCAGCGTTTCTGGTAATTGCAAACTTGAACCGTTAGATGTATATTGTGCAATTTTCTTTAATGCAGAGATATTTATTGATAATTGTAAAAATACCGAATTATCACTTTGAATCACTGGTAAAACATTTAAACTGAATCCTGTTGTAATTTGGCCTGGTGTTAGGGATACCTGCGATAAACCACCTTGGCCTGAAATGGTATTTTGTACCGAGGCTAAATATGATAATTGATCTATAAACTGTACTGGTACTGGTTGATTCGACAAGGTTGTCACTGCAGTACTAGTTACCAATGATGTTTTGGTTATCGTACTTAGCGCATTTATTACCAGTGAGCTACCATTCAAATCACCAGAGGTTGCCCCTATGGTAAATGCCTGAGTTGTATTTGTTGGCACAAAAACCGGGGATGCTACAAATTTTACACCATCCATAGATGAACTCTGAGATACTGCCTGGCCATTAATAGAAAATTTGGCATTAGCTCCATTCAGAGCCAAACCCCAATTGATGCCATAGTTATCCTGGGCTTCCACATCCACATTTAATACCTGCACATCAATCTGCACCTGGCGTTTCATAATATCATTCTGGCTTCTCATTAGACGATCCACTCTAAGCAGCACAGATGGTTTATCAGTTACCGTTATAGATGAGGTTGACGGTGATATATTGAGCTTTCCAGATGGAGATAATACCGACTTAACCGAATCTTGTAAATTGGTCCACAAACTATTTTGTAGGTTAAATGCAATGTTCTGTGTGCTACTTTGCTGTGACCCTGCCTGTGATTGTCCGGTAGAGCCACCTCCGCCACCACTGCCACCACCAATTGATGCACCGTTTGCTCCAGATTGTGATTGCACTCCAGAATTATTACTAATTTGATTTTGTACTTGTACATCCCCTGGTATTCCCTTGACTGGCCATGTTTTAGTTTCTGTATCGGAGAGAATAATTTTTCCATCCCGATAAGTCCAACTCAAATCGCACCTGGAGCCAATTAGATTTAATAGATCAATTAAATTGCCATCTTGTTGAGTAATTCGCACATCCGCACATCCATCATTATTGTTAGAAGCCAAAAAAGAGAAATCTAATAACGTTGGAACATGAGTTAAATCTGTAATCCCGGTTCCAATACTTCTAATACCAAAAAATTGTTTATCAATTTGAATCTGGTTACTAAAAATTGGTGGTAGAAAATCGTTATCATTCTGAATTATTGCCTGATTACCAAAATATCCATTATCAGTATGCTTGATGAAATTATTTTGTTGAATGGTTTTTGCGTTAGCTAATTTGGCTGTGCCATCTGCTATGCCAGATTCGATCTGACCAATTGATTTATGAACATCACCCGGTAACGCAGTAATAGAACAACTTACTAAATAAATAGCCAAAGCCACTAAAAATAAGCGTATTTTAATATTAGATTTCATGATATATCCATTTTTACTGACGCTTAAACTAAAATATTTCCCACCACAGCATCTTAAGCCATTAAGCTTTCACAGCTAAGCGTATTAATAATTAATATGCGAGATTATAGTACACATTTCAGAACTTCGTATAATATTTTGTATTTTACACTACGTTTATGTCTTAAAATTTATGTAATACGCATTAAATAATTAATAATTTCAACAATATACATATTATTCATATTTAATACATAATTTACATAATTAGCCACATATTAGTTCATATCGTAACTTAATTCAGATTTATTAAAGCTTGCCAACAACCCACACTTACCCAGTCCAGAAACAAAGTTGCTTAAATAGCTAGTAATTACTTAACACATGCTAAAATATGTACCGTAATGATCAACATAGTTTCTTGGGATAAATTGCCACGCTACCACAGGAGTATGTGCGGTTCTAATGACACGTAATCCTGAGAGACTGTTTTAATTCATCAGTAGATCGCCACGCTGCGCTCGCGATGACGAGGTAATTATGATAAATCGTAAAATTATTCATATTGATATGGACTGCTTTTATGCAGCAATTGAGATAAGAGATAACCCAGAACTTATAAATAAGCCTGTGGCAGTTGGTGGTAATGGAGAACGTAGTGTGCTATGCACCTGCAATTATATTGCCCGTAAATTTGGTATTCATTCTGCAATGTCAAGTAAAGTTGCTAAAAGTAAATGCAAGGATTTAATTATTCTTCCAGTTGATATGAGTAAATATAAAAAAACCGCAAAAATTATTCATGGTATTTTTTTTGAATTTACTAATTTAGTTGAACCACTTGCATTAGATGAGGCCTATCTTGATGTTACCATGAATCAAAGTCACAATAACAGCGCAACCTTGATAGCCGAGGATATTCGGCAACGTATTTTGCAAGAAGTTGGCTTAACCGCATCCGCAGGAGTTGCACCAAATAAATTTTTAGCTAAAGTTGCCAGCGGCTGGAACAAGCCAAATGGCTTATTTGTTATTTCTCCACCTCAAATTGATAGCTTTGTAGCCAATCTGGCAGTTGAAAAAATTTTTGGTGTAGGCAAAGTTACATTAGCCAAACTGCATAATATGAATATCAAAAAATGCGTTGATTTACGATCGTTTACATTGACTGAACTAGTAAGTAAATTTGGCAAATTTGGTCATACCCTATACCATCAATCACGTGGAATTGATTTGCGTGAGGTAGAACCCAACAGACCCAGAAAATCTCTAAGTGTTGAAACAACTTTTATAAATGACATTAGCAATATACTTGAACTACAAAATAACCTATTATCACTACATAATCAACTGCTATTCAGATTAAACGACATTAGCCTTGATTATAAAATTAAAAATCAATTTGTAAAAGTTAAGCTTAATAATTTTAAAGTTAAATCAGTGGAAATCAGTAGTAACTGCGCTAATTTAGAAATTTTTACCAAATTATTAAATAGTATTGTGAATACAGCTGCAATCAGGTTATTAGGAATCGGTGTACATTTTGATACTGTAGATAATGATAAAATAGAACAACCACAGCTATTTTAGAATACAATCTCTTTAGAAATAATTAAAATAAACTATATTAAAATGATGGGGGAATTTTAAAGAATACACTAATGAATGACTTAACAAAGAAAAAAGTGCCATAAAACCTGAGCATGAAGTTACCAAACAATAGGAACATTGCAGGAACCAGGTGCACAAACCCATGACACTCTTTTGGCATACAGGACACGAACAGCCGCTTGACATGGCTACTCACTTTTAGTAAATAGCACATTAGCTGCAGCACTCGCATTCTCAAAAACATTTAATGCGTAACTACACGTTCGAAAACTGTACGCATAAGCAAATTTGAATTGCTAAACCACATAATGGTTAGCAACAAAAATCTGCTAGTAATAACTCATTTACAAACTATTACTATAAAACTCTATCTTCTACACCGATAGTATAGTATACCACAATACCATTTTACTATCCGGGTAAACCCCTATTTTTTAACTTTAATTAAAAAACTTATATTAATAATTTTAATTTTTATTGTGAAAACCACATGAAACATGAGTAATACCAAGGATAAAAGCCTATAACCCTAAAAAAAGACTAACTAACTCACTATTTTTAATGTAGCCCTTTGTAGCAATATAAATGAGATATTTAATAAAATTTTTTCAATTTTTCTAGGATTATTAATCTAATGATTTACCACTAGCTAACCAATCTTTGTCAAATTGATTAAGGCTTTGGATAGTTTCAGGTAAATTACCAATAAATTCATTGAAGGGACTGGCCGGAATAGTAATAGCATGAGCTCCCAATTTGGCCGTACGGATAATCTGCTCTTTATTTCTAATTGCAGCCACGATTAATTTTAGTGGATATTGATATATTTTAATTATATCCAACATATCTTTTAGCACCTGAAAATTATCACCTGGTATCCGGCCTAGATACGGCGCAGCATAGCTTGCGCCAGCCATTGCACTCAATAATACCTGGTTAGCTTCAAAAATCGCTGTAGCCATCGTCTGAATCCCAATTTTTGATAACGCATTAATCGCATGCAAGCCATCGTCAGTTACCGGAACTTTAATTATTATCCTGGAATCAATTTCTGCAATTTTTTTTGCCTGCTCTACCATAGCCTCATGATTATTTACCGTCACCTGAACGGCAACTCTGCCTTGCTGAATATTTAATAGTTTTTCGATAGTAGCTTTAGCTGACAATGAACTCGTTGCTAAAATTGATGGATTAGTTGTTATTCCTGCCACATCCAGCTGATTCACTGATTTACTAATTAAGCTAAAATCTATAGTATCTAGCCATAACTCCATTTCCGTATCCTTTATTTTATTAGTTAAGATTGCCAGGCTGCCACACGCGCGTGTGCGCTCGCGATGACGGTATTGGTTCTGCTTCTAATGAACTACAGAATATGCTACTGTTTTAATTAACTTTTTAATGTGACGCTACTGGGATTATGTTAGCACTTTTATTAATCCCCACCCCGTCAGGCATAGCCTGCCACCCCTCC
>Ga0134126_10000808_pt1 | contig 39489 bp, 24 predicted proteins | sample KB31752_FD_96881 | JGI IMG/M metagenome (GOLD analysis project Ga0134126, IMG submission 96881) | Terrestrial soil microbial communities with excess Nitrogen fertilizer from Kellogg Biological Station, Michigan, USA - KB3-175-2 | ecosystem: Environmental > Terrestrial > Soil > Unclassified ...
ATTTTTATCATGCCAGCCAGCACCTCTGGGCCGTCGCTCATGCACTGCATCGGGACGATGCACAGGCAGCCCGTCAGTGGATCGAACCGTTGCTCAAAAAACTCAAAGCTGGACGCGCCGTTCTTTTTCACCGCCTCACGCTTCTTGGAATTGCGGCGACTGCCAGCGACTACGCGTCCCAGCAAAATACCCCCCTTAAATGCATAGTCCTTTCGGACTATTCGTCTCGAAGGGAAATACCATTGACGAAGCGTTTCTCGCTCGCAATGATTCTGTCATTCGAGCAGTGGGCGTTTTTCCGCCGGGTTCCCCACCCGCACCTCCTTGGCGTCGCTGCTCGAATTCTTTTGACCGCGGATGCCGGCAGAAATCACGCTTGAAATTCAACCCCCGCCAGTCAATCCAACAGTCGGCCTGTTCGACCGCTTTGGAATAAAAATTCTTGCCTTCGCGATAGTTGCCCCCAATTTTGCCTGCCAACATGAATCCACCTCGGAATATTTTTATCGGCACGGACTGCGGGGCCACGACTTCAAAAATCGCCGGCGTTTGGGGCAACGGAGAGGCGATCACCACCAAATTGCTCCAGCGGCCCACCAATGCCCAGAAAGGAACCGATGCCGTAATTGCCGGTTGGATTTCCGACATCGGAGAATTTTTGGCGGAAAACAGCCTGGCCTGGGCGCAGGTGGAAGGAGTGGGCCTGGCAATCCCGGGGCCGTATCAACGCTATGGCGTGCTGGATCATTCGGCAAACCTGCCGCCCGGTTTCAAGGGGTGGGACGTTTACACGGCCTACAGCCGGGCGCTCGCGTTGCAAGCCGGGCGTGAAATACCGCTCGTGGTTGGAAATGACGGCAAATGCGGCGGCGTGGCCGAGGCGCGGCTGGCGCGCGGAGAATCCAAGGCCTCCGTCCTGATGCTCATGCCCGGCTCCGGGCTGGGCTCCGCGTTCGTGGGGCCGAACGGTTTGCCGCTGGAGGGCGACACGCTGGCGGGAATGGAAACCGCCCACATGCCCGCGCCCCTGCACCTGCTCGGCATGAATGGGAAACCGTTCCCCTGCGGTTGCGGCCGTGACTGGGGCTGCATCGAAGCGTACACCACGATTTCCGGCCTCGCGCGTTTGCTGGATGCCAAGCTTGTGAAATATCCCGGCCACGAACTGGCGAAATCGACGGCGACGGCGAAGGAGAAAGCTCTCTCGCTTCGGGGCCGCGCCCAAAAAGGCGATCCGCTCGCCGTGGAAATTTTCGATTTTCAAGCGCTGGCCCTGGGGTTGCACATCGCCAATCTCACCCTCGCGCTGGATCCGAGCATTGTCATCATTGGCGGCGGGTTGATGGATCCGGAAGCGACCAGCACCGAATTTCGCGAGCGCTACCTCGGCATCATCAAGAACACGGCCATGAACTATCTATGGCCTTCGCAGCGCAGCGGCATCAAGATCGTTCCGGCAGCCTTGGGAGATTTATCGCAAGCCATTGGCGCCGCGTTGCTGGTTCTTTACCAAGCCGCTTGACCGCATCACCACGAGGCGCGAAATCTGCCACTTGCCCGCGGCGGCAGGGCGCGTCGCTCCGCGCGCGCCGCAACGCCGGCCAACAACGGTGCGCATCCCGCCAAGGTGGGGCGCCCCGCCATCCACTGCAATTTGTTAGCCGCTCCAAATGTTAGCGCCGCTCAATCCCTCAATCCAAAGCCATACGGAAACAATGGCGCTTCCGCAGTATCACCCGTGCGCACGTGGGCGTTGCTGCGGGGCCAGGTGCGGGGGAGTTTACCCTTAAATTTGTAATCGCCGAAAAGCACATCCGTCACGCCAAGCCCTTCCGTACCGGGCAGCCAGGCGGCAATGAACGAATCGCTGTCGCCCAGTGCGCTGTTGAGAATCAGCGGACGGCCGGACAACAGAATCGTCACCACGGGCGCGCCAGCGGATTTGGCTTTGGCAATCAACGCCGCGTCTTCGGCGGATAAATCCAAGTCGGCACGATCGCCTTTCATCTCCGCATAAGGATGTTCGCCGACTACGACCACAACCGCATCGGCGCCTTGCACATCGCTTGCGTCGGGAGTGAAAACGACCTTTGTCTCAGGCGAAACCGTTTGCCGAATGGCGGCGAGAATCGTGGTGCCGCCCGGAGTGATGTTGCCGCGGCCGCCCTGCCAGTCAATCGTCCAGCCGCCGCATTGAATGCCGAGATCATCCGCCGCCGCGCCGGCGATCGCGAGCGTCTTGATCTTTTTTGAAAGCGGCAAAACGTGCTTGTCATTCTTGAGCAGCACGAGCGATTCGCGGACGCATTCGCGCGCGACGGCGCGATGTTCCGGCGAGCCAACCGTGTCCAATGACGGCGCGGGCCTGGCGCTGTCAAAAAGGCCGAGCTGAAATTTGATGCGCAAAATGCGGCGAACGGCATCATCGATGCGCGATTCGGGAACTTTTCCGTCCGCCACGAGCGATTTTAAATCCTCGATGAACTCCACATAATTGTTCGTCTTCGGCGGGCCGTTGGGGATCATGATCATGTCGAGGCCAGCATTGATCGACGTTTCAACATCCTGTTTGTAATCGGGCGAAATCTGGTCAATGGCAGCCCAATCCGACACGAGAAAACCACGGAAGCCAAGCTCGCCCTTCAGCACATCGGTGAGCAGATATTTGTTGGCGTGCATTTTGACGCCGTTCCAACTGCTGTAGGAAACCATGATGGAACCGACGCCGGCTTTGACCGCGGCCTGGTAGGGCGGGAGAAATAATTTGCGCAACGTGGCCTCGTCGCAAACGGTGTTGCCCTGATCGATGCCATTGGTCGTGCCGCCGTCGCCAAGGTAATGCTTGGCGCAGGCCAGCACAGAAACCGGGTCGGCGGAAAGTCTTCGGCCTTGAAATCCTTCGATGGACGCCGCGCCGAGTTCGGAGACGAGCCTGGTGTTCTCACTGTAACTCTCGTAAGTGCGGCCCCAGCGTTCGTTCTGCACGACGGCGATGCACGGCGCAAACGCCCAGCGGATGCCCGTCGCCGCGACTTCCTCCGCCGTGACGCGATCAGCGCGTTCAACCAGCTTCCGGTCGCGCGTGGCGCCCATGCCAATGTGATGCGGGAATATCGTGGCGCCGAGCACGTTGTTGTGGCCGTGCACGGCGTCAATGCCGTAAATGAGCGGAATTTTCAGGCGCGTCTGGAGCGCCTCTTGTTCGAATCCCGACACGAAATCGAGCCAGTCCTTCGCCGTATTGCCACTGGTCGGATCCGAACTGCCGCCGCTCAAAACCGATCCCAGAAAATATTTTTGGACCGCCGATTTGTCCGGCAAGGCGTTGCAATCGACCTGCACCATCTGGCCGATTTTTTCCTCCAACGTCATCCGCGCCAGGAGCGCGTCCACTTGTTTTTCGTGCCGCGAAAACAACGGCGCGCCGTGGCCCATGGTGCTGGTGAGTGAGATTAAAAAAAGGGTTGCGAGCTTTTTCATTTTTGATTTTCAGTGTTCAACAACGGGCCAAGGACTTGGGCGAAAATTTTGGCTTGCCGCATGAAACCAAGATCGCTCGGATGCGAACCGTCGGTGCTGCCTTCGCCATCATCGCCGAACAAATGTTCGCCCGGGATGTAATACAGATGATTGTCACCGGCGTGTTTCAGCCGTTCATACGCGGCTTTCAATTCGGCACGGTCTTTCAGGTGATACCATTCCATGCGGCCCTGGATCAGAAACGAGTCCTGCATGGTTCGGTCCTCGACGAGAACTATAGGCGTTTTGGGGTGGGCCGCACGCAATTTTTTGACGAACGGCTCGACGCGCGCCTTGATTTCATCGGCGACCATATTGGGCAAACAATCGAGAACGTAAACGGACGGGTCGAGCTCCGCGAGGAGATCGGCCATTTCAGGTTCCATTTTGCCTTGCCCGGAAAAACCCAGGTTGATGGTGGGATAATTGAATCGGCGCCCGAGGATCGCGGAGTGAACCATTCCCGGGCGGGACGCGGCCAGGCCCTGAAGAATCGACGTGCCGTAAAAGACGATCGGCTTGCGTTCCCCTTCTCCCCAGGGCGGCGCTTTTTCGATGACGGCATTGGTCGGAATGCCGAGTTTGACGAACCGGGTCCCGTTATAAAGCGGAAGGTAAAGAATGTATTCACGCTTGCCGGGTATCAAATTTTCGACGAGCGTGACCTCATTCGTTTGAGCGGTGGGTTGGCCTACCGCCAGCCAATGCCATCCGGCAGGCATTTTGACGTAAAGATCCAAGCCGCTTTTGCCGATCGCGGTCATGTTGGGCAGATAAAGCCATGGATCCGTCAGTGCCCAGCGGGCGCGGATCGTGGTGGCATCCGTGACAAACCGAACGCACATGCCGGCGGAATCGTGGCTCAAGTCCCAAACTGGCGCGCGGACGACGGACTCAGCGCGCGCCGGCAAGCGGTCGTAAAAATCCTTGGTGCCGTTCCAACCGCGGCCTTCCACACCAAATTGACGGATGTCGAACCAGACCGTGTTCGTAGCCGCCGCTCCCAGGTTTCCGGCCAATGCAAACACGAGAATTGCCTGTAAAATGAAGATTTTCACGCAGTTTGTGGCATAAAATTGGCTGCCATTGAACGTGAGAATGCCTTAACATCGCCATTGATGCGCGTCCATAATTTAGTGGACATTACAATGAACCCATCCTGATTTAGCGTAAAACTCTGTCCGAACCCAATGTCAATCAATCCGGTCACCTCGATGGAAAAAATGAAGAACAGCAGTGCTTTTAGGACTTTCTTTTTACGACGCTTCGGGCTAACATTAATGATGTTGGGTCTGATGCTGTCGACGATTGCTTTAACGAACGGTTGCAGCAAGAAGAACACGAGTTCTCCTGCTCCCAGCGTTTCGACGGCCCCGGCCCCAACGAACCAGCCTGAAGCCGTCACGCAGCCCTCGCGCCGTCAACTCGCCGTCTCCGCGCCGCAAACCAACGGCCAGCCCGATTTGGATGCCGTGCAGCGCGCGCTCCTTCGCTGGATTGTCGGCCACAAACGGCGGCCCGCGAATTTCGAGGAATTTGCCGCCAGTTCCGGAACCCCGATCCCTCCACCGCCTCCGGGCAAGAAGTACGTTATTCTTCCCAACATGCATGTTCAGTTAGTCAACCAATAGAGGGATTTGGCCATGAAATTCTTTCGTTTACACACACACTCGAGCGGTCCGCCGGCGGCAAAAGCGGCGGATCACGGTTTCACCCTGATCGAATTGTTGGTCGTCATTGCCATCATCGCCATCCTGGCGGCCATGTTGTTGCCGGCGCTGGCGAGCGCCAAAGTGAAGGCGAAACGGATCCAGTGCGTGAATCAAATGCGCCAGATCGGCCTGGGCTTTCCGATGTTCGCCAATGATCACAACAACACCTTCCCGCCAGCCGGCTTCGCCGTCGGCTCTGATACGGCCGCGGGCATTCAGGAGTCCTGGGACAGTTTCCTTAATCCTTATATCGGCGGCAACGCCTCGGATTTGGACATGGAAGTGGGCGTGTTGCTCACCGGACAAGCGCCCATGGTGCTGGTCTGTCCGGCGGACACATTTCCGAAGGTGAACTGGATGGGAGGCCAAAATCCGTTTCTGGCCGAGCGCTCCTATGCCATGGTTGGCTGCGGCCCGAACCAGGGAGCCAATGCCGATTATCAACGCGACCCGAAAAATGGGCTGCCTAACCTCAATTTGCCGGGGAAATTAAGCGTCGGAATCTACTGGCAATCCACCTCGGGCGCTGCGAATTGGGACGCTCCGGGATTTCCTGTCACTGCCGTTAAAGACCCTTCGGGAACGATATTGCTTTGCGAGAATACCGGCGGCCAGCAGTGCGCCGGCAATGTCTGGACCTGCATCTGCCTTGGGCCGCAATCCTTCGGCGCGAACGAGCTGTATCAAGTCGATAACAATAACGCGATTCAAAACCCGAACAGTACGGCCAGCGTCAATCAAGGCTCGCTGCTCTACAAAGCGCACGGGAAACGGTTTAATTACGTTTTTTGCGACGGCCACGTGGAAACACTGCGGATCGAGCAAACCGTGGGCACCGGCACGCCCACTCAGCCCCGAGGCATGTGGTCGGCAACGCCCGGAGATTAGAATTTCAGTTAATGTAAAGTATTTTGTGGACAAGCCAGCAAACATCGGTTGTGATATATGCTGACCAGTTAATGAACCGATTTGCAGCCAGACGATTCATCGCGTGAACCAAAGATGGTTAGAAGAATTTAGAATCCCCCCAACACAAAAATACCTGCCGTGATATGACAACACTCAAAACAACGCCGTCTTGGATTCCATCCCTGGTTGCCGCCCTCGCACTGGCCGGCGCCGCCACTTTTTGCCAGGCCCAGTCAGTGATCACCTTGAGCAATGATTCCGCCGAATCATCGGCTTTTTACGACGGCGGCCCTGCGGGCGCCACGTACACCTGGATTCCCACCAACGGTCCCAATGGTGGCGGCTGCATTCAAGGCGTGATTGACGGCGTCACCACGACCGAATTCGACCCCGCTTTCAATGTGTCTTTCGTCTCGGGTAGTTACTATCAGGTGACCTTTCAAATGAAAATCGATTCCGCCTCCGGCACCGGCAGCGCGGGCTACGGTCATTTGCAGATGGCGTTGCGCGATTCCAGCTTCAGTTGGGTGGGCGTCGGCTATGCCGAAGTCGATCCCGGATCGGCCAATGACTGGACCACCTACACGTATGCGATTCCCGGCCCCTCTTTCAACGTGGCGCACCTTCAATTTCAATTGCAAGGCAGCGGCGCGTATTCCGGCCCGGTCACGATCTTTATCGGCGACGTGACCGTCACGCCCCTGGCCAACCCCACCATCTTGTCGGCTTTCACCAACGACGTGGTTTCATCAGCTTGGAACAGCCAAAACATGGCTGCCACTCTGGACCCGAATATCGATGCGCCCTACACCAATCCCGTCAATAACTCGGGACCGACCAGCATCCTGCCGGCCGGTTCGGTTGAATTCGCGGCTGCGGAAGCGGTCAGCGGTTACCCCGGCGGCCAGCTCAGCCTGCCGTTTAATGCTTCGGATTTTCAGTCCATTGCGTTCGATGTCTACTATGACGGACCCACTCCCAGCGATTCGACCGATTACGGTGGCTTTCAGATGTTCATCGCCGATGGCCCCCCGAACTACGAGTGGAAGTTCATTGGCAGCGCCAACTTCACCGCGGGCATGATTGGCAAATGGACTCATTTCAACTTCCCGTGCGCCTCCAGCGGGGTCATCAATGCCAACGGCATTGCGATTCAAGCCACTCCCGGCACCACCGGCGGGTCAGTGCCCATCACCTTCCACATGGACAACCTTGTGCTCTGGAGTCCTCAGACCGCTCCATCCATTACGGCCCTCACGCGCGGCACACCCGGCGGCGTGCAGTTCACTCTGGACGCGAATGATGCCAACAACCTGTTCGATCAGGAAGGCATCACCTCGCCGTCCACCAACAATGTGAGCACGGACTATTTTTGGCTGGGCCAAACTCCGGCGACGTATTCGTTCACCTTGACGAACTTCCCGAGCCCGGCTTCAGCGCCTCAATTTGACGCCCACATTTACCTCATCAACGGCAACACGATTCCCGATAATAGTCCTCCCAACCTCTTTAACTATAATCAAACCTACAGCGGCCCCTCCTATAACGCGGCGGATTACCTCGGCCTGCACGTGCAAAACGGCACGAATGGCGGCGTCGTGGCGGTGGTCGATTGGAAGACCAACGCTCCCAACGCAAACGCGACCAATCTCATCACGTTCAACTTCCCCACCATGGCCAATGCCAACGGCACTTGGTCGTTGAACTTCACGGACGACACCCATGGAAACGTCGTGGCGGCGGATGGCTCGGTGAACAACTTTACCCTGCCGGATTTCCTCAGTGATCCGAACTATACCGGCAACTTCGGTCCCAGCGAGTCATTCGTGAACTTTGGTGTCTTCAAAAACGGGAATATCACGAACAATAACCAGACTTTCACCATGACCGCGGAAACCGTGACCAACAGCGTCACGTCACTGATCGACAATTTCAGCGGCCCGGGACTCACGGCCAACAATAACTGGCAGATCGCTGAATACTACCAGTTCGCCGCCGACCGAGCCGTCTGGCAGCCGTTTGGCACCGCCTTCTTTATCCATTGGAATACCACCGCGTCCGGTTGGAGCGTGCAATCGTCCAGCAATCTGTTAGGCAATTGGGGCAGCGCCGGCGTGACCTATACCTTCCCCGACGGCACCGGCACCAACACAGTCGGCGCCATTTCCGCCACCAATCTGCCCAGTGGAGGCGCTGGATTCTTCCGTTTGGTAAAATAGCCAGCCAAAATTGGCTGATGAACAATGGCGGGCACCGCACTACCGGTGCCCGCTTTTAATTTCAGGCGGGCACACCCCGCTGGAACCCCGCTTGTCCCGGAAGGAAACCATGTCATTTTTTAGCATCGTGTTGCGCAGGGCTTGTTTGTTGCCATTTGTTTGTGCGCTTTGGCTGATGACGGTTCATACCGCGCCGGCGCAGACGAATCATTTCTCCATCTATTCCGACCAGCTCGAAAACGGTTTCCAAAATTGGAGCTGGGGCGCGAGCAACAACTTCGCGAACACCTCGCCGGTGCATTCGGGCGCCGATTCCATCCAGTTCGCCAGCGGCACGTGGGATGCCATCTCGCTCTGGCACTCGGATTTCAGTCCGGGCGCCTACACCAATTTCAATTTTTGGGTGAATGGCGGCGCCACCGGCGGGCAGAGAGTTCAGATTTATTTTCAATACGATAACCTGAACGTCACCGGCCCCTCTTATTTGCTCCCCGCGCTGCCCACGAATGCGTGGCGGCAATTTTTCATCCCATTCAGCGCCCTCGGCATCGCCGGCGTGACGAATATCAGTCGCGTGAATTTTCAACTGACCTCCGGCGGCACCGCGGGCCCATTTTATCTTGATGATGTCAGCCTCTCGGCAATAGCGCCTTCCACGGTGCATGTGCAAGTGGACGCTACCAAAACCATTCGGGCCGCGGACTCGCGCTGGTTCGGGCTGAACACGGCCGTTTGGGATAATTATTTCGACACCGGCGCCACTTCCAATGCCCTGAACGAACTCGGCACGTCGATTCTCCGTTTTCCCGGCGGCTCGCTTTCCGATGAATATCATTGGGCTTCCGACACCAGCTTGAGCAATACCTGGACGTGGGGAACCTCATTCAAAAATTTCATGCACATCGCCACCAACGCCGGCGTGCAGGCCGTGATCACCGCCAATTACGGAACCGGCACTCCGGAGGAAGCCACCGCATGGGTGCGCTCGGCCAACCTCACGAACCATTGCCATTTCCAATATTGGGAAGTCGGCAATGAAAACTACGGCACCTGGGAAACCGACAGCAACACGTTCCCGCACGATCCCTACACCTACGCGACGCGCGCCGCCCAATACATCACGCAAATGAAAGCGGCCGATCCCACCATTAAAATCGGCGTGCCCGTGGTCACCGGCGAAGACAGCTCGGATAACGGCTACAGCGCGCACCCGGCCTACAATCCGCGCACCGGCCTCGATCACAACGGCTGGACGCCGGTCGTTTTGTCCACCATGAAATCACTCGGCGTGCTGCCCGATTTTCTGGTGTATCACGTCTACCCGGAATACCAGGACGACGGCGATCAAGCGTTGTTGCAGGACTCCGCCAATTGGCCGGGCGACGCGGCCAATTTGCGCCAGCAAATCACCGATTATATCGGCGCGGCTGGAACGAACATCGAACTGCTGTGCACGGAAAACAACGCGGACTCCGGAAACCAGGGCAAACAATCGACCAGCATCGTGAACGGGCTTTACCTGGCGGACAGCCTGGCCAATTTGATGAAAACGGAATTCAACGGGTTCATCTGGTGGGATTTGCGCAATGGCATTGATACCAACGGTGATTTTGATCCCTCCCTCTACGGCTGGCGCACCAATGGCGACCTCGGCATCATCGGCAATTCAAACACGCGCTACCCCACGTTCTACACGTATAAACTCATGCGCTACTTCGCGCGCCCGGGCGATACGATCCTCGACGCGGACAGCGATTATTTTCTACTGACCGCCTATTCGTCGCGCAAAGCCGATGGTTCCCTGGCCGTGCTCGTCATCAACAAGGACAGCGCCACGACTTTCAACACCCAATTTTCGCTGGCAAATTATCTTCCGTGGACGAACGCGCTGGTGCGTTCATTTGGCATCGCGCAGGACGAAGCCACGCGAACTAATTCCACAATTCCAGGCGCGCAGGACATTGCAACCAATAGCCTGGCGCTCAATGGAACAAATTTCTCGGCGAGCTTTCCGCCCTATTCCGTCACGCTGCTCACAATTCCACCCGCCGCGCCGCAACTCGCCTTCGCTCAAAGCGGCAGCCAGACAATGTTGCAAGTCCAAGGCCAGCCGAAAGTGCGCTATGTGCTGCAAAGTTCCACCGATCTGAACAACTGGATATCCGTCGCGACCAACACGACCGCGGGAACCACCTGGAGCATGACGAATAACATGACCGGCCCGTCGATGTTCTGGCGTACCGTCTGGCTGCCGGAATAAATCCGTCGCCGCCGACGCAAGGAGGCGGAGTCCCAAAGCGTCAAAATTTTGATGATGCAAACCGTCATTTACTCGCGGATGGCGGCTCCGCAAGGGCTTGTTTGACGTAAACACCAAATTGAGGGCTGGGCGTGTAGTCCCAATCGGAAATCAGATTCGGCCGCGCGCTCGTGTGCAAATCCCACGCGACCCAGGACCAATGGTGTTCGTTCAACGCCTTCATCACGCGCAGCAGCCAATTATCGGAAGGCACCACGCGGCTGGGACCGGCATCGCCCCCAAATTCGCTGACGATGACCGGCAGTTTCGCGCTCGCTTGTTCCATTTTTCGAACCCAGGTCTTTACACTTTCGCGTTTGTTATCATAACAATGGTTGGCGTAAATGACGCCATTGCCATGAGGATCCAAAAGGCGATAGCCGCGGAGAATGCCTGAAAAATCATAAGCCCAATCCAAACCACCAGCGATGACCACATTGCTCGCGCCTGTCTCACGCACGGTGTCTAACAATTTTTGCATGCCCACGCATTCGTAAGTTCGGGCCGGCCCAACCTGGCGCGTGTTGGGTTTGTCCTTGATGCGACCGCCATTGAGCCAGACGTTCCAGGAGACATCGTGCGGTTCGTTATACAAGTCGAACAGCACGGCCGGATTGTTGGCGTAAACCGGCGCGAAATCCTTCCAAAAAGCCACGCTGTTCAAGTCGGGCATGGAATGCTGGCCGATATTGACGCCCCACTCGTTGCAGTCCGACCAATGCAAGTCGAGGATGATGTAGCAATGTTGCGTGGCGCAGGTATCCACGACCTCGTGAACCAGTTCGCGGTAAGCACGGCCGCCATCAGTCTGCTCCCGCGCCCTGCCAAACCAACGATCCTGCGCGAGCGGAAGCCGGATGATGTTCGCGCGCCAGTCGCGAATGGCGGTGTTGACCGTTTTGAGAATGCGCCCCTGCCCGTCACTCGTCCATTCCATGCTCGCGGCATTGACGCCGCGCAGCAAAACGGGACGGTTGCTGCTATCCAGAATTTTCGTCCCGACGACTTTGAGCGGCAATAGTTGTTCAGCCGATAATTTTCCCAAAATTTCGTCCAGCACCGGCGTGATCGCGTCGGCCCAGATTTGATAGCCTTTCTCATTCGGATGCAGCGAATCGGGAAACATATCACGCGGCAGTGTGCCGTCGGGCGCGAGAAACTGGGCGCCGATGTCGAGATAACGAACGTTGTCACTGGCGAGTTTGGAAATCCCGGCATTCACCTCGCGCACCTGCGCGCGAATGGGATCGTTTTTATCGCCGCGCGGAAAAATTCCGAACAGGACAATTTTCGTCCGTGGCAGACGAAATTGAATTTGCCGGACGAGATTGGAAATCCCCTCGATGATTTCCGGCGTGCTGTTGCGAGGCCGGCCGTCGTCTTCATTGCCGGTGTTGTTGGTGCCGATCAGCAGAACGACCACTTTGGGATCGATGCCGTTCAGTTCCCCATTTTCAATGCGCCACAGAACGTTTTGAATCCGATCGTAACCGATTCCAAAATTGGCCGCGTGGCGTGGAGCAAACGTCTTTTCCCAGATTTTCCGCCCGCCTGTGTCCCAGTGCCAGCCATCGGTGATGGAATCGCCGAGGAACAGGATGTCGATGCCGCCACGTTTTGCGGCGGCGACATTTTCCGCATGGCGGGCAAGCCAGTTGGTGGGAAAATCGCGCGGAGCCGGGACCAGGGCGGTATTCGTGGCGTTTTGGGCAATGGCCGAAATCCGGCTCCCAACCACGACCGCGGCGACAACAAACAGGACGAAGTGCTGCTTAATGTTCAACTTTGCTTTTGGTTCGAAAGCCAGGCGCGGCCTGCAATCCATATCAGGAGTCAGCACACGCTTCTTTCAATGAGCCGGGCCCATCGGCAAATTCGCGTATTTGGCGACTGCCTGGGCGCGGGAACGGACGTGGAGTTTTTCGTAAACGCGGCGGATGTAAGTATTCACCGTAGCGACCCCGATTTGCAAACTGTCGGCGATCTCCTTGTACAAAAAACCGCGGGCGAGAAGCTCGAGAACTTCGCGTTCGCGCTGAGAAAGCCCAACCATTTCACCCTCATTCGACTCGGATTCATTGCGGCGAAACGATTGCACCACTTTGCGGGCGATCTGGCTGCTCATGGGCGACCCGCCGGCGTGGACATCCTTGAGCGCATCGAGCAATTCCTGCCGTTTCATTTGTTTCAACAGGTAACCGCTGGCGCCCACGGCGAGCGCGTCGAAAATGTGGTTCACATCCTCGTAAACCGTGACCATCAGAAATTGCGTGTCCGGCAGGCGCGGCTTTAGCCGGCGGACGCATTCGATGCCATTGATTCCCGGCAAATTGATGTCGAAAAGAACCACGGACGGTTTGAGTTGCGGCAATTCCGCGATGGCCTCTTCCGCGGTGTCATATTCGCCCAGCAATTTGAAACCCTCAGCGCGCCGAATCCAGCCCGAAAGAATCTCGCGGGCGGGCACGTCGTCTTCCACAATGGCAACTCCAATACTCACGGTTTGTCTGTTATTCACTGTATTTTAGCTCCGTTCATTTCCCCGTCATGTCCTTTATATTCATTACAATAGCGCATTTTTAACTGGCCTTGTGCGCCTCCACGGCAGCGTTGAGGAGAAAGCTGATTTCGGTGCCGGAACCGGGCCGGCTCTTGATGGCGCAGTGGCCGCCGATTTTCTCCAGCCGCTGGGCCATGTTCTTCAAACCGTTGCCGCGACCAGGCCGGGAAGTAATGGCCTCGGGGTTAAAACCTTTTCCGTTGTCTTTCACGATCATGGCCACCGTGTCCGCTTCGACCGTGAGAAAAACCACCACCTCGGTCGCTTCCGAATGTTTCACCACGTTATGGAGCGCTTCCTTGAAGGCGAGAAAGATGTTATGGCGCGTCTCGGCCGAAATCGGCCAATGCGGCAGATGAAGCGGAACTTCCAGGCGGCAGCGAATGTGCAGCGAGGTCAGATATTCCTGCGCGAAATTGCCAAGATAACTCGCCAGGCTGTCCAGCGTGTCGTGCCGGGGATTGACGGCCCAGACGATTTCGTCCATCGAACGCGTGAGTTCGCGGGAAGTTTCGTAGATGCGCTCGAGCTGGATCGCGGCTTCGGCGGCGTTTTCCAGTTCGCCCTGCGCGGATTGGCTGAGCAGGGAAATGCGGGTAAGATTCGCGCCCAGATGGTCGTGAATGTCCTTGGCAATGCGCGTGCGCTCGCGTTCGATGGCTTGCTGGCGCTGGACATCTTCCAGCTTGCGACGCATGCGCCGGCGCGAAACAAACCAGACGATGCTCGCCACCAGCGCGATGGCGGCGATGGCTGTAATGACATCGAACCACCAGGTTTGCCAGAAGAGCGGCTGAACGATGAGCGCGACCGAGGCGCCAAATGGGTTCCAGATGCCATCGCTGTTGCACGCGCGCACGCGGAACGTGTAGCTGCCCGGCGGAATGTAGCTGTATTCCGCGACGCGCTTTTCGCTCACGGCCCTTACCCAGTCCTTGTCCCAACCAACCAACTGGTATTCGAATCGCATTCTTTCCGGCGCGATGAAACTGAGCGCGGTGAAATTGAATTGGAACCGTTGCTGGCCAGGCGGGATTTTCAATGGCTCATTCGTTTCCACACTGTCGGGACTAATAAGTTTACCATTCACGATAATGTCCTCGATCACAACCGGCGGCGGGAGTTGATTGACCTTGGTGTCCGAGGGGTCAATGATCACGAGGCCTTTGCTGACCGCAAAGCAAATCCGGCCGTCGGCGAGCTTGCCGGCGGCCGGCTGCAGGCCACCCGAACATTCCAGCGACGGCAAGCCGTCGCCCTCGCCGTAATCAAGGCAGGTGACCGTGGAAGTTTTTCCATCGGCGCAATCAGCCAGCGCTTTTTTCGAGACGCGGAAAATTCCGTGATGCGAACTGATCCAGAAATTTCCGCGTCCATCGTCTTCAATGGCGCAAATGAAGTTGTTGGGAAGCCCCGCCGTTGTGGTAATCCGCGAGAATTTTCCATTTTTGAAACGATTCAGGCCGCTGCCGTAAGTGCCAATCCAGAGCGTGCCGTCGTCTTCAAGTTTCAAGCTTTGGACATAATCACTGGATAGGCCGTCGGCTTTTTGGAATTGTTTGATCACGCCATTTTGCAGACGCCCCAAACCGCCGCCGAGCATTCCGAACCAAATGGTGCCGTTCCGCGCGGCGGCGATGGCCCGCACGTCCGGCGCTTTCAGCCCGTCCTTTTCGCCGAACCATTTCACCGCGCCGTCCTGATAGCGAATCAGACCGTTGGCGGTCCCAATCCACGTGGCGCCATCCGGCGTCTGCAATGTGGCCGCCATCGGTGCATTGACATTTTCCAATCCCGGCGGAGTGATAAAATCATCGCCTTGCTGGAAGAAGATTCCCCCGCCCCAGGTAGAAGCCCAAATCCGGCCCTGGGCATCCTGTGAGACGCTCCAGACGAACAGGTTGGAAAGGCCGGAGCTTTCACCGTAGTTTTTCCATTCGCTATTCAGCAGACGATACAACCCTCCGCCTTCGGTGCTGGCCCAGATCGCGCCATCGCGGGAAACGGTCGTCGACAAAAGCACGCGCTGCTGCCAATGGTCGGGGGCCTCAAGCGTTTCAACCTTTCCCCGCCGCAACGCTGTCAAGCCCACGCTGCCCGCGCCCACCCAGATGGTGTTCTCGCGGTCGTCGGCGAGGGAACGAATCCAATCATTCGGAAACCCGCTGGCGAGGTCGAAGTGAAGCACCGACCGATTCGACGAAAGCAGATAAAGGCCATCCATTGAGGTGCCCATCGCGAGATCGCCATTCGCGGTTTCCATCATGCAGACGAGCGTCGCGTTGCACGGATTGGCGCCACGATCTTCGGTCACTTTTTCGCCAAGAAATTTCCGGACCCGATTGTCGCTCACGACCCACACCCCGCCGTTCCGGCTGGCGCAAATGCCCTGGATGTAACCGCCGAAAACGTTGTCACTGTTCGTGCCGGTGAGCACGTCCAGTTTCCCTTTGTCCAACCGCGCCAGTTTCCCGCCGCTCGCCACCCAGAAATGGCTCGTGCCGTCCTGCGCGGTGACGACGACGCCATCCGAGTTGGGGAGCGCGCATTTGGCATCGTCCCGCACTCGCACGAGAGTCCCCTCCTCGCTCACCATCCAAACGTCGCCGTTCTCGTCGTCGCCGATGCCGGAAATTTTCCGGCGAACGCCCGTTTCATGGACGCTCTGCGCGTGAAATTTTCCGTCACGATAGGAAGTAAGGTCGCCGCGCTCGTGGCCGATCCAGAGAGTTCCCTTGGGGTCCTCATACAGGCAGGTGATGCGATCGCTTTGCAGTTCCGGTTCGCCGGCGCTGTTGAAAACCGTGAAATGCACGCCATCGAACCGCGCCATGCCGCCGTACGTGCCCACCCAAAGATACCCGTCATGGGTTTGCACGACCGCGGTGACAGCATTGTCTGGCAGCCCGTTCTCCGTTTTCCAGGAACGCAGGAAGAAGTTTGCCTTGCTGGCCGGCGCCGCATGCGAACTGATCGTCGCGCCGAGGGTCGAGGCCGCAATGACGATGATCGCGAGAGTCTTTTTCGCGACGACCTGCCAATTCATTTGCCCGAGTCTATCCGGGGCCGAACAACGGAAAAAGCTTATTTAGAACTCGCCGTTTCCACTTCATTACCGCTCTTCATCCACACGATGGATTCCGGACCGGCCGAACTGTCAGTTACCCGATTCATCCGGGCGAAGTTTGGAATGGCCGTCATCGGTTGCCCATCCGCCCACGTGCCGTCAAGCGTCACCACGCCGTCGAGCAGGTTCGGTTTCCATTCCGCTTTGATCGGGCCGGAGCCGAGCGCTTCCGAAAGGTCCGACTGGTCGGCGCGTTCGACATTGTAGATCAGCGGCCCGTAACGCAGCGCCACGCGGCCCTGGTCGGCTTTGACGTGCGCATCCGCAGTAATGCGTTGCGGTTTCATCGGCAGTTCCAGATCAATGTGGTCGCCGGCTTTCCACTTCCGCGTCACGACCGCATATCCTTTCACGATCTTTGGCCTGACGGATTTGCCATTCACCGCGAAGGACGTGTAACCGCTGACCTCCGGCACTTCGGAATAAAGAGCGCTCGTCTGACGATTGGGAATGCGCACGTACACCGTGAATTTGCGGCTTTGCTTCGGATTCACGGTAATCGAAATATCCCCGCTCCAAGGATAATCGGTTTTTTGAACCATCTGCACGTCCGTGCCCGCGACTCTCTCCACATTGATGCGGCTGCCGATGAAGAGATTCACGTAAATGCCGTCCTTGTCCTTGACATAAGTCCACGTGGGAATCATCAGCAACGTGCGCGGGATATTGCCGACGCAGCACGGACAAGTGTGCCACGGATAACGCACCCGGCTGGCGATCAGCGGATTGTCGTAATAGAAATTTTTGCCATCGAGATCGGTCGCGCCGAGCAATGCATTATAAATCGTATCCTCATACAAATCCGCGTATTTCGCGTCGTGATATGCGAGATTCAATTTGTACTGGAAGAAAATCAAGCCGCAGCTCGAACAGGATTCGCAATACGCATTGTTGCGCAAACTGTAATTGGGCCCAAAACCTTCGGAAGTTTCACCGCTGCCAATGCCGCCCGTGACGTAATACTTTTTATTGACCATGTTATCCCACAGCGACATGACCGCGCTTTCGTAATCGATGTCTCCCGTCTCCGCGGCAACGTCAGCCATGCCGGAATAGAAATAAACCGCGCGCACGGCGTGGCCGACGGCTTCGTATTGCTTGATCGCCGGCAAATGGCTTTGATCGTAGGTCGAACCGCCGCGCCGGGAATCCAGGAGAAATTTGGCCAGCTTGATGTAATTGTCACCGCGGCCATGGCCCTCGACATCATTGACGAACCGGCCAAAACGCACGAGCGCCTGTTCCATTTCCTGGTGCCCGTCGAACCACGGCTTTTTGCCCGGGCCAATGTTCGCGACCCAGCAATCCGCGAGCTTCTTGGCGGCATTATAAAGGCGCAGGTCCTTGCCGTCGGTCATCGTGTAGTGGTTGATCGCGGATTCAATAAAATATCCCGCCGTATAACCTTCGTGATTGCCGCGATGATCCGGCGACCAGCGCTCGGGCCATTGCTTGCGATCGGCGAGCGTGTAAGCGGTTTGCAAATATCCATCGGGTTCCTGCGCACCCAGGATGATCGGGATCCACCTGTCCAGTGTGGCGCGCATTTTTGCCTGCGCTTTGATGATGTCCGGATCGCCTTGCGGATCCACCATCAGCGCGATGCACATCGACTCGACGGTCTGATGCACCCAGGCATTCGAGAAAACGTAGCCTTTATGCTTGCCGTGCGGTTCGCCGCGCAACGCCTTGCCGGCTTCGATGAAATTATCAATCCCGCCCTGCCCTCGTGTCAGGTTCGTGCTGTTGATTTGATCGATGCAATGCGGAATCCAATTCACGATGAGCGCTTTCGCCCGCGCCTTCCATAGCGGACTGTCGATGCTGTATTTTTTCGTGTAAACGACGTCCAACCGTTGCTTCGGCGGTGGTTCGACCACATTCACTTTAACCATCGAACTGGCCGCAGCATCGCCATTCATCGCGGTCAGCTTCAGCACGTAATCGCCTACTCTCGAAAACGTAGCCGTGGTTTCGAGCGCGTTGGCATCGGCAAATCTCGCGGACCCGGGCCCGGATTCCTTGCTCCAGACCGTTTTGATTTGGCCGGGTTGCGCGGATTTAAAGGAACCGGAAAGGTACGTTTTGCCGCCCTTCACAACATCGCGATCGATCCCCGCATTGACCGCCGGCGGCAGGATCGGGGATTTGCCCGAATCGTAAACTTTCCACTCCAAAATGCCCGTCGAATGCCCGTCATCCGGGTCGATTTCCAGGCGCAGCTTGGTAGTGCGGACTTCGTCAAAAGTAGTCGTATTGTAAGCATTGCGAGCGACGCCCAGTCCCGAAGAATTATTGACCGGCACGAAATCATTCCCATCCCAATACAACAAGCGGCACGCTTTCGGCACGCCGACGCCCCGGCCCCGGCTGCTAGCCCACCAATAAACGTCGATTTGTTTTGTCGAAATGGGCCGGCTCCATTCGTATTGCACCCATTCGGTGTTGGTCTGCGGCCAGTTGCCATAGGCGGGATGCTGCCGGTCGGCGGAACTTCGCGGATCGAATCCGTCATTGAGCGCCGCTACGGTGGTGTCGCCGGAACAAAAAGAAGCGGATGGCGTGGCCACGAGGGCCATGTTGGCCATTCCGTTCGTATCATCGGCTGCCCAACCACGGCACTGGCACAGCGCGAGCACGACGCAGATTGGGAGAACAAATTGAGGCAGACGGCAATTCATAGGAGTTCACCTTTCGCACGAGCATCTTGAGGGACTGGTTCGTTTCACAGCGTAAAGACTCAATCGCAACGAACTAATGCATATCATCACCCGCTCGCGTTGGTCAACGACAGGAATGCACGTCCGCATAGCGTCAGTCCACATATGCGCGCCGGTGCGTGGGATGCAGTGATGCTGGCAAACCTTGAAAACTCTGCGCTGCTTTGCGTTTTCAGCGTCTCGGCGTTTATTCGGGAAACGATTTGAACCGCATGATTCCAGCTCAGGTGGATTCCTGGTATGGCATAGCGGCTCGAAAACCGGTCAATTATCCAAAGAAGCTATGCAGTCGAAATCTATGTTAATGCTGATGATCCTGGCGCTGGTGTTTTATCTGCAGCCGGTGCACGGTGCGGGTACTTGGAAGCCATTGACACGCCGGACCCCGAATCTCAGTCCGAACGGCAACCCTTCGCTGATGCTGCTGCTTTCGGATGGAACGGTTATGGTCGAAAATGATCCCACCGGTGGCGGCGGCACGAACTGGTTTCGCCTCACACCCGATAGCCATGGAAGTTATGCGAATGGAACCTGGAGCGTGCTCGCCCCCATGCAATACAGCCGCGCGGGTTGTTCGTCGGACGTCATGACGAATGGACAGGTGTTCATCGCCGGAGGAGAGTATGGCACCGGCAATGCAACATCTGAAGTTTATGATCCGGTCAGCAACGTCTGGAAACAGGTGATGGTGCCGGCGAATTTGCTGGATCCTGCGCAGCTATCGCCAATCTGGGGCGGCGGAACGCACCAGGGTTTCGGGGAGTCGGATTCAATCCTATTGCCAACTGGCAAGGTGCTGGTGTCTCCCGTGGCAGTGCGCTATGCGAATGAGACGATGATTTACGATCCCGTTTCAAATTCGTTTTCAGCGGGGCCGAATCTCCGGGTGAGTTCCCAATCCGAGGCAAGTTGGGTGAAGTTGCCCGATCAAAGTGTTTTGACCATCGACCCCTCGGGCACAACCTCAGAGCGCTACCTTCCTTCCATGAACCAATGGGTCGCCGATGCCAGCCCGCCGATCAATGTCTATTCGGGCAATGGCACCGCTGCGCCCGGGGAAATCGGGCCGGCGCTTCTGCTCCCCAATGGAAAAGCCATCTTTTTCGGCGCGACCAGCAACAATCTCATTTACACACCCAGCGGAACCAGCGCCCACGGAACCTGGACGCAAGCGCCCAGCTTTTCCACGGTCGGAACCAACGCCCAAGGAATGTCCGACGCTCCCGCTTGCATGATGCCCAATGGCAAAATTCTGGTATCGACCGGCCCGATGGCCAGTTTCAACTCTACCATCAGCTTCTTCGAATACGATTATCTTGCCAACACCTTCACGCAGGTGTCAGGCCCGCCGGGGAACGGAACCAATGCGGCGACTTATTACACCAAGTTTCTCCAATTGCCAGACGGTACGGTGCTGTGGAATTTCGGCAGCCCTCAATTGTATAATTACACGCCGGATGGAATTCCGTTGGCGCAGGGAAAACCAATCATCAACCGCATCGTGCCGAATGCAGACGGGAGTTATCATCTGACCGGCTACGGTTTGAACGGCATTTCGGCTGGCGCGGCCTACGGTGACGATGCGCAGATGGACAGCAACTTTCCCCTCGTGCGCCTGGCCAACAGCGTTGGGCAAATTTACTACGCCCGCACCTATGGCTGGACGAGCACCGGCGTGATGACTTCAAACGTGGAGGTAAGCACTGAATTCGCGTTGCCGCCGAGCTTGCCTGCGGGGACTTACTCGCTGGCGGCCGTGGCCAACGGAATCGCCTCGGACCCGGTGCCGTTCACGACTCCGCTGACTTCACCAATCATCACCAGCTTCAACTTTGGGCACGGAAACGCGCTGTTAAATTGCGCCAATGGACTGGCCGGGCGCACTTATTATTTGCTGACCAGCACAAATATAGCGGCCACGCAATGGAGCGTCATCGCCACCAATGTTCTCCAAACGAATGGCCCTTTCAGCATTGGCGCGAGCAACATCGTCACCTTTGACGAAGTTCAGCGCTTTTTTACGGTGCGAGTAGAATAGGCGCTCAAATCCGCTTCTCATCCGCATCGATGTAATCCACGAAACACTGGATGTCTTCACGATGCGCGAGGCCGGATTGTTGCTTGCGCAGCTTGAGCCGCTCCTGCATTTGCGCATCGTCCTTCCGCGGATAATTCAGCATGCGCTCGCGCTGCTGCGCCTTCGCCGATTCCGGCGGCTTGACGTTCTTCAAAACCCAATCGCAAACCTGGCCGTCCGTAATGCTGTTGCGCACGATTTCAACAAATTGCTTTTCATCCACGCCGGCCAGTTCCAGCCAGAGACCATCAAAGCCTTTCCCCAAATTGGGTTGATAATCCGGATGCAGCTTTCTGGCCAGATGCAGACGAATTTTATCAATGTAACGCGGCAGGTGCATCCAGCCGCACATGATTTCGCGAGGGCTGCGAGGATAAATGATGTCGCTCATGCTGAATCATTCGCAAGCCGCCGTCCGCCTGTCAACCCGGTTTAACCTCGTTCGGATGCATCTAAATGTGGCGCAGCCGTCTCGGCTGCGAGTGTCGGCGGCGTCTCGCCGCCAGACGTTGAAGCGCGATAAGCAACCATTGTTCCTGGCACCGGGACGGTGCCGGAACTCGCAGGCGAGGACGCTTGCGCTACAAGTCCGATGCATTCTCCGACTTCTTTTCTATTAAAATTAAATGCGCGGGTCGTCATTGCGAGCGTGTTTTTCATGGGATGATTGGAGGTTCAATTCCGTGCGTTGGAGCAACACCGGTTTTGCAAAATATATTGCCAATGCTGATGTCTGAGATGAGATTTTTACCCTCCCTTCCGCGCCTCATAATATGACGTATGTCATATTCGGGTCATAATGTCCAACATCCCGCGCGAAATTTGAATTTGTTTTGCACTGATGGTCCTTGCAGAAGCGCGGAAGCCGGCCCAATCGAGAAATCTGCAGAAAAATACGCGTGGCCGCGACCAAATAGAAATTCAAATGGGCAATCGCTTTACTTCAGAGTTGCACGAATGACGGCCGCGGAGGCTCGAGGCATTGAGACAGAAATCGTGTGGTCGTCCGAAATCGCAAGCGGCGTCCAATGTCCTCTCCAGGTACCGTCTTCCTTAATGGAGGCGCCCCCCAAAGTAATATCCGAGGAACCAGCCGCGATATCGCCATTGGAAGCTTTCAAAAAAATGACCTGCGCTGTTGTTCTGATCAATGGCCGATCGAATTTGATTTGGACGTCCAGGTTGTTCGCTGCAACTCCATGCGCTTTGTTAATGAGGGTCACCGCGACCGAGCCGTCTTTCGACGTGGCATATGCCACCAGGTTTGTTGCCGACGAGATGGCAACCGGGAGCTGGCGCCCGTGGCCTCCGAAATCGAACAGCTTCATTCCATAACCGAGCGGCCGCACTTCATAACCGTGAGGAGACGTCACAAACGCGGCATAACGGCAAATCATCGCCAAGTCGCCACCAGTGCGATCTCCAGTATGAAAGTTGACTCCCGCCGCGCCATGATCCGCCCACCAATAAAGATAATCCACCGCCCATAATGCAGACGCGTAACTATCGCTCGCCCCTTTCAAACCGCTGAACCAAAAGCTGTTGGCTTCCGTAAGCCGGTACGAAACCGAACTGCCTGCAATTGCGCCGGCGATTCCTTTGTAAATCCTGTCGTAAGTGTCATATGCCTCCGACGAAAGCATTTTCTCGCGCGATTCCGACGCGTCGAAAGGAACAAGTTTGGTGATGTCCTTTCGCGCCTGCGGGTTTCGATAGGAACAACCGAACGGATAGCTGTGCTGCGTGATCATTTTCAAGCCGCCGGAAGCGTTCGCAAAATCGCGCACCATTTTTTTATCCAAAGCGGGTGAAGGATTTTGATCCGGCCCGCAAAATTGAGCATCCGGCCAGACCGCGATGATCGCATCGTGAATGGCTTTCCATTTCGCGCTGTAAACGTTGTAATCCCGGAAATAACCAGGCTCATTGCCGATCGCAAAGCAATCCAGCACGCCGGCATAATGGTGATGAATAAGTTTGGCGAACTGCGCGGCAGATTGCGCGTTGGCCATGGACCCGGGGGTTGGCGATGAATTCGTATTCACCCCGCCTTCTTTCGGCTCTTCCAACCTGACGGAATAAATCACCTTCACACCGGCGACCCGCGCAAATTCGAAAAAGGACATAACATCCTTTTCAGACGGAACGGGAACATTGGGAGCATCCACAGAATTCCCGCCGATGCGCAGGCTTTTAACGCCCAGTGTTTTGAAAATGGCGACCAACGGCCTGTTATTGGGCCGAAAATAATGGACGCCATTGGTGTCGGGAAGCATCAAACTTGTTTCATAGCTCAAGCCCAGCACATTTGTGGAAATTTCAGCGCCCGGCTTGAGCACGCTAATAGAAAGTCTCGCTGGTTCGTCCGCCCGGATCACGCCAGCGGACAAAATTATGACTGCCAGGAGCACAAATACGATCTGCTTTTGAAACTGCGATTTCATCAAGTAACGTCTTATGACTCCGGGCAGGTTGAACCGATCATGCCGTAATGGCAAAGGCGAAAGTCGGCGAGTAAGTTTTCTCTTCCAAAATTTGGCACCGAGTTCGGCTGAATCACTGTCTTGGGCGGCAGTGTCTTTGTGATCAAGGATTTTGTGGGCCGGGATAATGACTTCCAAGCCACTGGCGATCAACAGCGCTCCCGCTATTCGTGGCGGATTGGGTCGCTCCGCCCGAGTCTTTATTCCGCGTCGTGTCATTGGCGAATTTGATCGTGGCGGGATTCAGCCATTTGTGCACTTCCGCGTGTCCATCACAAAAGTTGAAACGGGCGGAAGTGATGTGAAACGCCGCGGGAGAATCTTCAAACTGGGCATCGCCATAATTTGCCGCGGCAGATCCGTAATTATTCATGCCCCAACGTTTTCTCCACGCATATCGGCGCCCTCCATCCAAATAAAACGATCTGGGATGTTTGATCAAATTCTTTTTGACAAAGCCTCCACCCTCGCCGTTGAGGTACGTCGCTCCGGAATAACTATCCCAGGAGTACGGCCCGCCGCTGCTCGGCGACGGACTCGCGGGATATGCCAAAAGATAACGCTTATCGCCCGGGCAATGAACAACCGATGCGTTGGGCGCGAAGTTCCACAACGGACCCATTATCGTCGGCGTCGGTTGACGATATCCACGCTCGATTGCCGCCCTCCAATCGTCCTGGGTCGTCAGGATCGGAGCGGGCGATTGTTGTCCGTTGGCAATATCGACCCGCCACGGGATTCCTTTCCTGGCATTGTCCAACCCTCCAGGCACATACGTGCTCAAGTTCACCAGCAAATCATTGTTGTCCTCGGCATACATCAACCATGCCAGCGCCAGTTGCCTCTCATTGCTAAGACAAGCGGCCTCGGTGGCCCGTTGTTTCGCTTTGGCCAAGGCCGGCAACAGCATTGCCGCGAGAATGGCAATAATCGCGATCACCACGAGCAACTCAATCAGTGTAAAACCACCTGAGGTTTCAAAGCACAAATTCCTTTGAGACAGGCTATGCATGAATTCCTGCCGCGTAAGCGCAAGCGAATTTATCGAAGCGCGGTTGGCGGCGATATATGACGTGTGTCATATTGCCGGTTCGCTGCTGACTTCGTAAGAGTTGTGCGTCAATATCGCCGACGCGTGCCGCCACTTGATAGCGGATACGAAAATGCCGACGCACATTTATTAATGACGCAATCAGCAACTTACATTCTCACCTAAATGAATAACTCCAACCTTCGACGCGGCATGCGCCAACTGATTTTTTTGTGTATAATTGTCACTTCCTCAATCGCGCTTTTTGCGTCAGAACCACAATTGAATGGAAGCTCTGCGGCGCCCGCGGAACCGCTAAGCCTATGGTATCGCCATCCGGCAACGAAATGGGAGGAAGCGATGGCGATAGGCAACGGCCGAATCGGCGCCATGGTTTTTGGGCGCGTCAATGAAGAACGCATCCAGTTGAATGAGGACACGCTTTGGGCCGGAGGTCCATACGACCCAGTCAATCCGCAGGCGCATGATGCGTTGCCCGAAGTCCGCCAGTTAATTTTTGATGGGAAATATCGCGAAGCCTCCAAACTCATCAGCGCCAAAGTGATGTCCAAACCTCTCGGACAAATGCCTTATGAAACCGCCGGCGATTTGATGCTTACCTTTCCGGAATCGACTTCTGTGGAAAATTATCGCCGCGACCTCAATTTGGACACGGCGGTGGCCGGAGTTCAATACAGCTCCGGCGGCATCCAATACTCGCGGCAAATCTTCGCCAGCCCCGCGGATCAGGTCATCGTTGTTCATCTGACTGCCAGTAAAAAAACTTCAATCGCCTTCGCAATGACTTTTCAGACGCCTCAGAGTGCGACTGTTGAAACCGAATCACAAAATACATTGGTTCTCCGCGGCACCAATGGCAGCGCACAGGGAATCCCCGGCGCGCTGAAATTCCAGGTCCGCGCGCGAGTGCTGACCGATGGAGGCAGTGTCGTCACTAATTCAGATTCAATTGCGGTGACCAATGCCAATTCGGCCACCATTCTCATCGCCGCGGCTACGAGCTATCGAAATTTTGAAGATGTCAGCGGCAATCCGGAAACAATTGTCAAAGGTCAAATCGCAGGCGCTGCCGCGAAGGGTTTCAAGCACCTGCTCGCCGCACACGTGCGTGAACATCAGCGGCTTTTCCGGCGCGTTTCCATTGATCTTGGCCATAGCGATGCGATGCAGTTGCCGACGGACGAGCGCATTGAAAATTTTCACAATGGCCAGGATCCGCAGTTCGCCGCGCTTTATTTTCAATTCGGACGTTATCTGCTGATCAGCTCTTCACGTCCCGGCGGTCAGCCCGCCAATTTGCAGGGGCTTTGGAACCAGAGCATGAACCCGCCCTGGCAAAGCAAATATACAATCAATATCAACACCGAGATGAACTATTGGCCGGCCGAGGAATGCAATCTTGCCGAATGCGTGGAACCGCTCATCGCCATGGTAAAAGACCTTTCCCAAACCGGCGCACGGACAGCCAAAGAGATGTATGGCGCACGCGGATGGGTTGCGCATCATAATACGGATCTCTGGCGCGCCACCGGCCCCATCGATGGTCCCAATTGGGGCATGTGGCCGATGGGCGGCGCATGGCTGTGTGATCATTTGTGGGACCACTATGAGTTCAACGGCGACAAGACCTATTTAAAAGACGCGTATCCAGTCATGCGTGGCGCGGCGCAGTTCTTTCTCGACACACTGGTGGAAGAACCGAAACACAAATGGCTCGTGACCAATCCCTCGCTTTCGCCGGAAAATCAGCACCCGTTCGGGTCAGCCGTTTGTGCCGGGCCAACCATGGATTCCGAAATACTCCGCGATTTGTTTTCGAACTGCATTGAGGCGTCAAAAATCCTGGGCATCGACGAAGATTTTCGAAAGCAACTCGAACAAACCAGGGCCAGACTTGCCCCACTTCAAATCGGGAAACAGGGACAGCTCCAGGAATGGCTGGACGATTGGGACGCGCAGGCGCCCGAGCAGCATCATCGGCACATCTCCCACTTATACGCGGTGTTTCCGGGCGCGCAGATCACGCCACGCGAAACACCGGCGCTCGCCGCGGCCGCGAAGGTGTCCCTGAACAATCGCGGGGACATCACCACGGGTTGGGCCATTGCCTGGCGCATCAATTGTTGGGCGAGACTGCACGATGGCGAGCGGGCATTCAGCATCATGAACCACCTCTTTGATCCGTCGCGCACATATCCAAACATGTTCGACGCTCACCCGCCCTTCCAGATCGACGGCAATTTCGGCGGTACTTCCGCAATTGCGGAAATGCTGCTGCAAAGTCAGACAGGCGAAATCGAATTGCTGCCCGCGCTGCCCAGCGCGTGGCCGTCCGGACACGTGAGCGGTTTGCGCGCCCGCGGTGGTTTTCAGGTGGATATCACCTGGGACGGTGGGAAGTTGACCAGCGCCACCATCCGATCGGTAACCGGGCACAAAGCGACAGTGAGATATGGTGACCGCACCACGGAAATTGAACTGAAACCCGGCAAGGCCATTCACTTGAGCTCGGAGTTCAAGACGGCCTCAATGTGATATCTGCCTGATGGCGCGACACTGATCTGCGCATAAGGACCGGCAACCCACAGCATGAAACAACGCGCGTCATGGTTTGACCGGCTCTCCAAATACCTCCAATTCCGCCAGCGCAGCGGATCGATCGGGAGGGGTTCCGGTTATCGTTACGCGCACGAATCGGCCTGAGTTGGAAGCTCCCTGGACCGTGTCCGTGCGGACTGCGCTGCCGCTGTCGGTTCGCGTCTGGTCGATGAGCAACTTCCAGTTCGAGTCGCCATCGTCCGAAATTTCGACTTTGTACCGCCAATTGCCTTCGTGTGGAAACGTCAGCTTGGTCTGCTTCACAACCACGATGCGCTCCAAATCCACGCGGAACCACGGACGCACATCGCCCGCGCCAGCCTGCCAATAGGTTGCCGGATTTCCGTCGTTGGCAAGACGCCCGGTGTGTCCGGCTGTTTCGCTACTGGCTCGCGTTGGATTGTTTAGGCCGAGGTGAAGAAAAGAAGCATCGGTCGCCACCTCGGTAAAGCGAACGTACGGACGCGGTTTCACGGCGGGAGTTTTGCCAGGAATGAATCGTGGTTCGCCTTTTGACGTGATTTTCACAGTTGCGTCCTTAAGACCTGGAGACGTCGCGCGAATCAATGTCTTGCCGGAATAATAGGAACGAAACTCAATCGCCGCCTTGCCGTCGCGAATCGCAATATCTGAGTTTGGCGCAAATGTAATTTGCGGTCCGGTCGGAAATTCGCCGGGACCGGATTCGATCGCGAGCGTCACGGGCGGACAGTTGCTAATCGCTGTGCCATTCCTGTCTACGACCGTAATAATGAGTTGAGCGTCATCGGTGCCATCCGCGGAATCAAGCGTGGTTTTGTCTGTCGTCAATTTAACCGCGGCGGGAATTCCGTTGCTCGGGCACGCGGGCGGCGGGATATGCAGGTACTCGTTGCGATACCAATACCATTGCCGCTTTGGCAGACGAAAATAATCCACCATCCCCATCGAACCAAAGCGCCGGCCAGCCAGGCTGCCGTGATCAAAGGCGCACCAAAGCACCTCGCCGCTGCGCCAGGCAAAACGCCAGGAACCGGTTTCGTTTCGGTCCGCGCCGGGAGTGTTCGGCAGGTCGCCCCACCCCGGCGCATATTTGCCGGGACGATCCGCCATGGTGGAACCGTATTCGGTAACAACATTCGGAATTCCTGGATCGGGAAACAATCGCGCGCCATCTCCGTTGTAGCCCGCAACATCGCCGAGCTTGTCAATTCCCCCGCGCTGGCTACCGCCAATGGCCGCGGGTCGGGTCGGGTCCAATTCATGCGAATAACTGACCAGTTCCTTCAAAAAGTTTCGCACCTTCGGCATCACGGATTTATCGCTGAAGAAAACTTCGTTATCCATGCTCCAAACAATGATGCTCGGGTGATTCCGATTGATGCGGATCATATCACGAAGGCTGGCTTTCACGCTCGCCTCGAAACCGGCGTCGTCAGCAGGATTCGTGGGATATGCGCTGGAAGCCCATGGGCTTTTGAAACCGCCGGTGCCCCAAAAACAATTTTCAGACCAGAACAGCATTCCGAGTTGGTCGCATGCCGCGGCGAATGCTGGTGCGTGCGGGTAATGCGAACCCCGAATGAAATCAAACCCGGCGCCCTTGACCAGTTTCACATCGCGGAAAAATCCGCTGTCGGCCACGGCGTCGCCCCAGCCGGCGTGATCCTGATGCACGTTGGCGCCCTTAAAATAATAATGTTCGCCGTTCAGAAAAAATCCGTGCTCAGCGGTGAATTTGAACCAGCGGAAACCGAGTGGAGAAGTGTAATCATCCACGGGTTTGCCAGCATCGAGCACGATTGTCTTCACCGAATATAAGTTCGGATGTTCCGGCGACCAAAGCTTCGGATTTTTGATTGTCTTGCTCGTTTGATCGAAGACATTGGTTGAACCCGGCCCGATGGTTTGTGTGGATACCATTTGCGTCAGCGTTTTTCCTCGAGCATCCAACACCAACGTCTTCACGCTCGCAGTTTTCGGCGCTCGCGAGTCATTTACCACCTCGGTTTTGATGTTTACGATGCCGGATTCTTTGGAAACTTCCGGCGTGGTGACAAACGTGCCATACCACGCGACATGCAATGGCGCGGTCGCAACCAAGCGAACGTCGCGATAGATCCCGCCAGAAAAAACGTGCTCCCCGGCCCGCGGCGCCAGCCGCGGATCCCAAAGATTATTGACGCGCACGGCCACCACGTTTTTGCCAGGATTCAACGCATCCGTAATATCGAAAGTAAACCCGGTGTAACCACCCTTATGTTCGCCAATGCGCTGGCCGTTTACGAACACCTCGGCCACTTGAAATACGCCATCGAATTCCAAATTCACTCTTTTGCCCGTCCACGCCGCCGGAATGTCAAAATGTTTCCGATACCAGCCGTAACCCGTGTAAAATCTCTCTGCCGCAAAATATGGCAGCGAAAACGAGTGCGGTAGATTTGCATCGTCCCACTTCGAGTCGTCAAAAGCCGCCATCTCGCCGGCGGTGACATCGCCGAGATGAAATTTCCACTCTCGATTAAAGTTAACCGAGTCCCGCAATGCACCCGCCCTCGCACAAAGCAGAGGTCCGAGCAACATCGCTGCAACCAACGCCAGAGTTTGAAACAGGAGTTGTGCCTTTAATCGACGGTTCTCCATTTAAAACAAGCGCCGTTTTTGCGGGCCGGGCTCGGGCCGGTGACATTCGCCGAAACACGTCCCGGCTGGTTCGGCCGTGTTCCCAAATAACGATGATTCACCAGCGACATGAACATCGTATCGCCGCGCATCAGGTTAACCCATTGGAATGTTTCCGCGTTGCCGGGTTGGTTTCCCGCAAGATCCTTCAAGGCGACGGCATCTTCGGTGACGGAAACGAACCGCCCGCCGGCAGTCACCAGGGCCACGCGGCCCAGGCCCAGATCCACGACGTGAAATTTGGCATTCGACGGGAGCGCGCCGCTGATATTACCGGATATATTGACCAACAAATTGCTTTGATCATCCGCAGCCAAATAACTGCCGTCGGCGCCGCTGGTTAAAACAATGGTCTTGCCCATGGGAATCTCACGCTCGATCCCGCGGGCGCGCGGCTCATCCACGGCGTAGTTGTCGAAATCAGCGTAGCCGCCAGGTTGGCCCGAGGTGTTGAAGTTGAACAAGGCCGGGCGCACGCCCTGGAAGGTGATCAATTGAAAGGTTGTGATGAACGGTTCGCCCAAGGTAGTGAAATTCTTCCCATCGGCGCTCCAACTGAAAATGGATTGGTCGGTATCAAAATTGCAATGAACACGGAGCCAAAGATGGCTGGGAGGATTCGTTGCTCCCACGATCGACTCAGTCGGTGCAACCGCTTCCCCACGGCGGCGTCCGCCGCCCGAGCCGCGGAAATATTGAAGCGTCGTTCCCTCAGCGGTCTTGACCACGCTTAGTCCCGCATAAGGGGTGCTCAACAATGCCAATCCCGCATTATCGCCAGCAGTCAAACCTTTCGTATCGATCTCCACCGTCATAATGGACTCGGGCCCCGGCGGGCGCTGGCAAAGGCTGTTGCGCGCGGTCCAGAAATTTGTTGCCGGCAGTGAATGCAGGCGTAGCACACCCGGCTTTTCCGTGAGCGACCACTTGGAATCATCGGGCACATGGTTCCATTGCCAATGCGGGTTCATTTTGCCGCCGTCGAAATTGTCGTCAGGGACGTAGGTTGGTTCGGGCTGCTGCGTATAGCCGGTGTTCGGCTTGATCCAGGTATTGGGTGCTTTGCGTAAATTGCCCGGCAGACCGATGAGCGGAAAGCCGTTGTCCCATGTGATTGGCACCAAAGAAATCATGCGCCCGGCGCTGCCGTGATCCGACATAATTGTGCACCACCACTCGCCCGAAGGCGTGTCGCACATGCCGCCTTGATGCAACCAAAGGCCACGATCATTGGCCTGGGCCTTGGAGGGCGTTGCAACTGTCACACCGAGCGATTCGCCCTCAACCATCGTCGTAACCTGCCACGGGCCATCAATGGAATCAGCCCGAGCAATCATTTGATTGACCGTTCCGCCGGGGATGGCCGAAATGTCGTAATATTTGCCTTTGATTTTGTAGAGATGGTGACCTTCTCCCATTCTTGGGCTGCCCGGCTGAATGATCATTTGATGCTTTGGGGCATTCATATCAAAGGACTTCAGGTCCGGAGCAAGTTCTTCGATTGGATAGGTGGTGATTCCTCCGGGACCGCGGCTGCCGGCGCTGGAGATGATAAAGATTTTGTGGAGATCATCATCGAAGAGAACCGACATATCATGGCGTCCGGGCAATTGATTGCGCTCCCACGGGCCAGTAATGGATTTGGACCGAAAAACCTGGAGGCCGGCGTTGTTGACGTTGCAGAAAATATAAAACATGCCCTCGTGGTAACGAATGCACGGCGCCCAGATTCCGCGCCCATAGATATTCCCGCCCTCAAGGCGATAAGCCGGGCCAAGATCAAGCTTGTTGGTGCAGTATCCGGAGAGTTCCCAATTCACCAAATCCTTGGAATGTAAAATCTCAACCGCAGGATTCATGTGCATCGTGGTGCCGGCAAGATAATAATCCGCACCCACTCGGATGACATCCGGGTCCTCGAACTCGCCGTAGAATAACGGGTTCGAATAGGTGCCGTTGCCGTTATCGGCAGTCCAATGTTTTCTCGCGGCTTCGGGTAATTCCGCGGAAGCGGGCAAAATCGCCACACTCAACAGGCTGCAGGCAAAAATGAGGGTAAAATACGTTCTTAGGGAAAACATAATTGCTTAAAAACCATGTGGCAGCTCGCTCGATAATAGTTTGAGGGTTGCTGGATGTCGGTAACAATCTGGCAATATCAATTCTTAAACAGTAACGGGGCGAATTGGCAGAAGCTCCGGCGTGGCCAAAGGAGTATTCGTGGCATTTAAGCCGCCCAAAGTGCCCCCACTAAAAATGCCCAGGTTCGCGAACGCATCCAGATGCGCCAACCCGATGGTTCGTGTTTGCATGCCGCCCATGGACAATCCCGCCAAGGCCCGATGCTCCCGATCCGGAATCGTTCGATACGTTGAGTCAATCATCGGAATGATCTCATGAATCAGGGTGTCGCCAAATAAAGCCGCCGGACCACTGAACAGGCCACGACCAAATCCGCCGCGGCCAGGCTGGTTTGTTCCACCGGCTGGCGCCGGACGATTGGTTCCCGAAGGCGAATGGGTTCCTCCCATCACACCGGCCGCGCCGCGCCTTGTCCCGCCGCCCGCGAATAGGGCGCTTCCACCACCATTGTCCATGACTACGATCATCGGCCTAGCCTTCCCTGCGGCAATGAGATTATCCAGGATGAAATTCACGTGGCCCTGCGTGGACCATCCGCGTTCATCTTCACCGGCGCCGTGCTGCAGATAAACCACTGGATAGCGGGCAGTCGGATTGTTGCCGTAATCCGGGGGCGTATAAACAAAGCAACGACGCCACGCGCTGTTGGTGTGGGAATAATACCAATGCTCCCGCACGTCGCCGTGAGGCACCTCTTTGGCGTAATAAAAATCTTCTCCCGGCGAGGGCACCTCGATGCCGCTCATCATTTTGCTGACTTCAAAAAAAGTTTCACTGTCCGGGTCCGCCATCGAAATACCGTCGACGACCAGCGCGTAATAATGGAAACCGACAACCAATGGCGGCGTGGTGACCGACCATGTCCCCTGCTCGTCCTTGGCCATGTCGTATTTGTGTCCGCCAATATCGACCTGCACCTTTTGGGTGTCCGGCGCGTGCAAACGAAACTCGGCATGGCGCTCGGAATCAATTTTTGGATACGATTGCCCGGGCACATTCGAACTCGCGGATTTGGCATCACTGCCGAGGCGATATTCCGCAGCCGAATTGGTTTGAGCGGCGGCAACAAGAGGGCCGCCTATTAAACTTAAAAGCGCAAGGGTTATCGCATTCATATTTCGGCGTTTGTCGTGTGCAATTTTGCAAACGATGGAATACCCGCAGGCATCACATGTGAATTGGCTCTGATGACGTAACGATCGAATTTTCCCTACAAACACTTTCCATGTGCAATATGACGTTTGTCAGATTTTAAGCCCGCATGGGGCAACCGTGAGCATGATCACCTGCACACTCGGCATCTTTTCGCGAAGATACGCCGTGCAGGTATTCCCGATTCGCCGGGCAAATGAATATCCATCAGAACAACGGCCGGCTTGTATTTGGGAATCTTAACCATGGCTTCCTCAGCCGAACCGCAGGTACCGACGCAGTCATAATCGGCCGTGGCGGAAATCAACTCGGCCAGATATTGGCGCAACATCGGATTGTCCTCAACAATGGCGACTTTGGTCATTGAATGATTGCCGGCAGGTTCATTTTTCGAAGATGTCCCGCCAACACGTTGCCTGGCACGGATCCCACGGCGGGCGAATTGCGCCGCGACTTGCGCGGCGTAAATCTCGATGGCCAGCAATTCGCAACGCTGTTGCAGACGCAGCAAGACTGGGACTCGGCACGCGCGCAATTGGAACAGCAATTGACAGAAACTGGCGACACGAACCTACAGAAGCAAATCGATGCCCTCGCTCAAAAGCACGATCAAACGTTCGAGGGCATTCTCGGCACGAACGGCCTCGCCGTTTACGAGAAGCAGCAGGATTCGCGGTATTTGGAATTGCAGAAAAACGCCTCGCTCTGGGGATTGAACGATTCGAATATCGACTATATCTATGGCGCCATCGAGATGTATGAAGATGACGCCGCGGCCTATCAACGCAAGGTACGCGAAATGGAATCGGCCGGCGTGAAGCTTGATTCTGACGACATCAACCAGCCCTGGGCGAAATACGAAACCGAAATGGCCCAATACGTCCGGACAAATCTCACCGAAGCCCAATACGAGGCGGTCACTCGGAATCAAATACTTCCGTTTGTCGGGCAGTGAACGTCTTTTAATCTCCGGATGAATTGAGCTGGCAGAAAACCAAAAGAAGCGGCTTCACATTTCAGCATCGCCGTCTCCTTCTCTGTGAGATCACGTCAGATTGATCTTGAGGGAACACGCAAAATCACACGGCTTTTCGGCGGGCTTTTTCACCGTCAGGGATTCGGCTGATTGCTTCCAATCCAATTTGGCCTGGCTGCCGAGCAATTCCACACTTTTTATGCTGCCGGGCTGCGCGGCTGAGGCGGTGCCAAGATTGTTGATCACAAAGTCGCCGTCCGGCCAGCCGAGCACGATGGCGTACACCACGTCGCCGCTTTTGCTCCGAGTGAATCGAATATCACTGGCATCCAAACGTCCAGCGCCAGCAAATGCGCCACCGCGCGCGTGGTGCGTGCCTTCGCCGAAAATTTTCCACGGCCGCGTGGCGTAGATCGCTTCTCCGTTGATCTGCATCCACCCTCCAATGGCGTCAACAATGGCCTCCTCGTCGGGGTCTATGGTGCCATCGGGCCTGCCGGGGACATTGAGGATAAACGTTCCATTTTTGCTGACGGCATCGATCATCCAGTGAATGGCTTCGGCGGGTTTCATGTAGCCGTGGCGCAAATAGAGGCTTCGCAAATAATGCCATTGGCCGATGCACGTTTCGGACTGCCACGGATACGGCATGATGCGGTTGGTCACCCCGCGTTCATAGTCAGCCACCACGGCCTTGGCATGGTTGTCCGGGACACCTTTGATATTCAGCACCGCTTCCATTTTGCCACCGCGGGTCTTCAAATTGTGATTGTAGAAATAAGCGCCGATATTCATTCCCGCCCAGCCCAACGGCAAGCCGGTATTGTCGAAATAGAGCAGATCGGGATCGTGGAGATCAATGAGGTCGCGAATGCGGTTGTAGAAGCTGCGCACATACGCCTCGTCCGGTTGTTCATGGATGCCATGTTTGCGGCCGTAAAGCTGCTGCGGGTCATATCCTTGCCACCACTGGCCTTTGCCGTCTTCGAGGGTGAGCCGACCGTCGTAAGGAATGCCCGCCTTGTCTCCGGTGCGGTCGCACAAATGGGCAACCTGCTGCCACCACCAATTCCTCGCCGCGTGAGAGGTGACACCGAAGCGAAGGCCCTGGTTGCGCGCGGCTGCCGCCCATTCGCCAATGACATCCCGGCGCGGGCCGATGTTTTGTGAATTCCAGGCATGGTATTTTGAATTCCAGGTGTCAAAGCCATCATGATGATTCGCGAGGGCGAGGAATAATTTCGCGCCCGCCTTTTTGTAACGCTGGATCAGCGCTTCAGGCTCCCAATTCAACAGCGTCCACTGGGCGCACAGATCCTTGTAACCAAACACTGAGGGATGCCCGTAGCGACTGATCTGATTTCGATATTGCCCCTGGCCCTGAATGTACATATTGCGGGCGTACCAGTCGCCATCCTCGGGCACACATTGCGGACTCCAATGCGCCCAGATGCCGAATTTGGCGTCCCGATACCATTCCGGCGCATCATAGGCCAGCAGCGAATCCCAAGTGGCCTGATATGGTCCCTCGCCCGTCAGATCCGGAATATCGGACGGCGCCTGAAACGTCACGCCATCCCAAGTACCCGGTCCAACACTGCCGCCGTTCGGTCCAAAACCTTCATGCTCGACCGCCTGCCAATCGGCGATGCCGAAACTGGTGGGAGAACCGCCGTCAACCGCTCCAACGGCGTCCTGTGCTCGTGCGATTTGCGAGGCGAGGGGAAACGTAGCAGCGCCCGCGCCGGCGGCCATCAATTTGAGAAACTCACGTCTTTGCATAGTTTTCTACTTTCTATTCTTACTGTGTTTCTTTTCTGCTTTAGTTGGCTTGAATTCCACGTCGTTGCCTTGCCGGGGCAAAATGCGCTTCATCCGCCCAGTGAAGGTCTCATTTTGCCGGCAAATGTATTTCGTCAATCACGACGCCGGGATCAATCGCCCGAATTTTAAACGTGTGCTTGCCGGCAGTCAGTCCCGGCAGCGGCACCATTGCGCGAACGTAGTTGTTTTGCACCGCTTCGCTACGCACCTGGCCGTTTTCGTTTTCGGCGCCACTGGACCCGGGCACTTCGACGACAGTTGCCGGAGCGTTGTCCACGCTGGCTGCCACGCGCAGTTTCATGCCGGGACAAAGCCGGAACGTGGGCACAAAATCCACGAATGCTTGGGCGTCGCCGCTTTTGCTTCTGAAATTAAACTCCAGCGTCGGGGCTTTGGCATCGTTCTCTTTCCAGGAGGAACCCAGCCCCGCCGGTTCGAGTGCCATGGCGCGTCCGGAAGGCCCAAGGCCCTCTATCGCCCGCCAACTCACGGCGCCCGATGAGAATTGATGGTTGGCCGTAGCCGCATCCCGCCAGCCTCGCTCGTCCGGCGAAGCGGCAGAACTTTGCCTGTGGGCGGCCGTTCTCTCGCCCCACGGCCAGCGCACCTGACTGCTCCATGACCTCAGGTATCTTCCCGTCACCAAACCCGGCATCATGAGGTTCCATTTTCCACCGACGAGGTTGGTGTTGTAATTGCCCACCTGCTCTTCGAGGTCGGCGCGCAAGCGCCCGATTTCCTTCTCGTTGGCGGCGGCATTATTCGTTAGCTGAACCTTCCGATCATCCATGAAAATCAAACCGGTATCCGCCACGACGTGAACCGGGAAATCAATCAACTCCGTGTAAGCGGCGCGAGCCGGTTTCGGAATTGCGCTGAAAAGAGAACGCTCGCGCTTGAGCAAATCCAGATAATCACTTTCCAATTGGGCGGCGCGTTCGGGTGTGAGCGACAGCGCCCAACTGCGTTCCATCAATTCCGGTTTGCGGACGGTGCCCAGCCGGTAGTATTTCCTGAGCAAATCCGCGATTGGTTCCGCAAATTTTTTGCCGAAGGTGCGTGCCGCGAAACGCTGGAGGAATTCCCGTTGGCCACCAAGATTGAAGCCATCGGGGTTCCATGCCAGTTGCGAAAAATAATCGATGCCAATTTCGGCGGGTTTGATGTCGCCGACGTTAATGACCCAAAGATTGCGCGCATCGTTTTCCCAGGCTTTGTGCAATTCCTCCCAGATGAGTCCCGGGGCCGTGGTATCGATCCAGGTATAGGAATGCGGGCTGCCGTAATAAGACAGATGCCAATAGACACCCGCCCCACCCGAACGCACGCGTTCCACCGGATTGCTCAACCGCCGGATGTAGCCGAAGTTGTCGTCCACCCAGACGAGGGTCACGTCGTCCGGCACTTTCAGGCCGGCGTCATAAATCGGCAGCACTTCCTTGTAAGGCACGAAGCATTGCGCGACCGGGCCGAATTGCCTGGTGACATATTGGTCCAGCAATGCGCGTTGATCCTGAAAAACCTGGCTCATCAGGTTGATCTTGCCCGGCATATCGTTCGGCGGTCTTTCCATGCCGGCGTCGTGAATGCCGCGAATGCCAATTGTCCAAACGGCTTCATACTGTCCCCTCGCCTTGGCAGTGTCCTCCCAGATGCCATGAATGGCGTCACGGTTAAGTGAGTAATTCCAGCGCCCCTGCTTGTGTTCGTTCCAATGAACGTTGTTGTAGAGCATCGGCTCACAATGAGACGAACCGACCACGATGCCGAACTTGTCCGCCAGCGCGGCATTCTCCGGCACGGAACCGAATGACGTGCTGACCGGATGCATCGCCGGCCAGATGTAATTCAGCCGCAGGCGCAGAAGCAGTTCGAACACTTTTTCGTAAGTTTTGGGACCAATGTTGCCGAATTTCGGGTCAAACGTTTTCGAGGCCCAGCGATTCAATCCCCAATCCTCGTCATTGATGAAGATGCCGCGGTACTTCACGCCCGGCGGGCCTTGCTTGAAAATATCCCCGCGCAACGCGAGCGTTTTTTTCTTCGGCACCGGCACATCCGCCCACCAATACCACGGCGAAACGCCGATCATTTCTGACAAGTGGTAAATTCCAAAAATTGTTCCGCGCCGGTCGCTGCCGGCAATCACCAACGCGCGGCTGACGTTCGGCAGCGGATTTTTTACGATTTGGAGAACGTAGCTCTCCCATTGACCGCTGACACCCGACGTCTCCAATTTGCCTTCAGCGGAAAGCTGATCAATGATCCGGCTTTGGCCGAGTGTGCCAATGAGGATGTGAATTTTTCGGTCGGAGGCGATTTGATTTGCGACCGTCGGTTTTATGCTCGTGACGCGCGCAAAATCTTCCGCCAAATCATTTGCCGCCCGGAGCACTGCGGCGGAGTCATTGGTTTCAACGAAAATCGCCGGAACGCTCCTGCCATCGAACAATGTGAAGTTGCCGAAACGTGGCGAATCTGTTGCGACAAGCTGCGCGGCGCGAGCGGAGAGACATAGGAATGCAGCGGCAGACAAAAAAGTCAGGCGTAGGGATTGCATGGAGTTCTGTTGGAATTTACGGGATGGATGGTTGCAACTTGCATCACAATGACGGACTGCCCAGCACTCGGAAGAAGTTCATGGGTGAGCCGGAGATGTCGTTCGTCCAGACGAAGGGCATGGGCGGTGAATTCGTGGTGAAAATCGTATTCCAGTCCGACAGGTTAATTGAGGATTGGATTTGCACCGCCAACCCAGTAACGCCGTTGACTTGCAGAGCCATTTGGCCGTTGCCCGCCGATGCGACGGAAAGCTGGGGCGGAGGTATCGGACCCCCACCGAGCAATTCCAGAGAATCAATGTTCGGCAAGCCATTGCTGGAGGTGGACTGAAGGCGGACGTTGCAGGCGCCGGGAACCACGCTGGGATACACCGTGACAAATTCCCAATTGGTCAATGACCCCGTGGATGGAAATTGGATACCGGACACAACGTTCGTGCCGTTAACAATCAAATCAGCCGTCCCATCATTCGTGCAGGCATATCTGAAAGTGAATGATTTGACGACCGACGAATCAAAATAGAGGCTCCAATAAATGCTCGCTCCGTAGGTATCGGTTGTATTCGCAAACCCGTCGCCGATAAAACCAGAGTCGTTGTTGTCAATCGTGCCGTCCACGCCGGCGAATCCAGGCTTGTTTTCCTGAATGGCCACGCCGTCACCATAAGCAGTCGGAATCACAACTAAATTGTCGAAGTAGATCGCACTTGCGCCCGTGCCGGTCGCTTTGAACTCAATCGCATTAGCGCCCGCATTCAATGTCACGTTCGTTTCCAGAATACCCCACGCGCCGGCAGTCTGCGTGAACGTCGGCTGAGCGACCTTAACGCCATTTACGTACAATCCTATCGTGGCAATGCTCGCATTGGCCACAGAATATTTCGTTTGCAAGCGATAAG
>Ga0134126_10000809_pt1 | contig 39489 bp, 35 predicted proteins | sample KB31752_FD_96881 | JGI IMG/M metagenome (GOLD analysis project Ga0134126, IMG submission 96881) | Terrestrial soil microbial communities with excess Nitrogen fertilizer from Kellogg Biological Station, Michigan, USA - KB3-175-2 | ecosystem: Environmental > Terrestrial > Soil > Unclassified ...
GAACCCGAAGCTCGCGGCGATCCTGGTGAACATCTTCGGCGGCATCATGAAGTGCGACGTGATCGCTACCGGCGTGGTCGCCGCGGCGAAGCAGGTCGGCCTCAAGGTGCCGCTCGTCGTGCGCCTGGAGGGCACCAACGTCGACCTCGGCAAGAAGATCCTCGCCGACTCGGGCCTGCCCATCATCTCCGCCAACGACATGGGCGATGCGGCGAAGAAGGTCGTCGCCGCCGCCAAGGGGAAGGCCGCAGTGGCGGCCTGAATCGTCATCCTCGACGCGGCCGGGAGGCCGTAATGGTCGGGGACCCCTCTGGATTCCCGCCTTCGCGGGAATGACATGAACGGATCCCGCCTGCGCGGGAATGACACGAACGGATTCCCGCCTGCGCGGGAATGACAGGAAATCCAATGTCCATCCTCATCGACAGAAACACCAGGGTCATCACCCAGGGCATCACCGGCAAGACCGGCCAGTTCCATACGAAGATGTGCCGCGAGTACGCGAACGGGAAAAACTGCTTCGTGGCGGGCGTCACGCCGAAGAAGGGCGGCCAGGACTTCGAGGGCATCCCGATCTACAACACGGTGAAGGAAGCGAAGGCGGCTACCGGCGCGACCGTCTCGGTGATCTACGTGCCGCCGCCGTACGCCGCCGCCGCGATCGACGAGGCGGTGGACGCGGAACTCGACCTCGTGATCTGCATCACCGAGGGCATCCCGGTGCGCGACATGATCCGCACGCGCTACCGGATGCAGGGCAGGAAGACGCGCCTCATCGGGCCCAACTGCCCCGGCCTCATCACGCCCGACGAGATCAAGATCGGCATCATGCCGGGCCACATCCACCGCAAGGGCAGGATCGGCATCGTCTCGCGCTCCGGCACGCTCACCTACGAGGCGGTGGGCCAGGTGAGCGCGCTCGGCCTCGGCCAATCCTCGGCGGTCGGCATCGGCGGCGATCCCGTGAACGGCCTGAAGCATATCGAGGTCATGAAGATGTTCAACGACGACCCGGACACCGAGGCCGTCATCATGATCGGCGAGATCGGCGGCAGCGACGAGGAGAGCGCCGCGCGCTGGGTGAAGGACCACATGAAGAAGCCGGTCGTCGGCTTCATCGCGGGCGTCACCGCGCCCCCGGGCAAGCGCATGGGCCATGCCGGGGCCATCATCTCCGGTGGCAAGGGGACCGCGCAGGAAAAGCTCTCCGTGATGGAGGAGTGCGGCATCAAGGTGACGCGCAACCCCGCGGAGATGGGCAAGCTCCTGAAGTCGGTGCTCTAGTCCCTCAGCGTTCCCGGGCGGGCTCCGCGAGCATCTCGCGCAGCTCCGGGAACGCGTCGTCCATCGCGGTGATGGTTCCGGCGTGGGAGGCGTCGATTCCCGCGATCTTCGCCGCGGCCGCGCGGAACCTGCGGCTCTTCAGCGTCTCGAGCAGCTGCTTCACGAACGGGTCCTTGAGCGCGGCATCGCGGCACACCAGGAAGTAGCGCTCGTTCGCGACCGGGATGAATTCGAGCCCGAAGCGCCGCGCCGCGTGCTCCACGCCGAAGCCGGCGTCGGCCATCCCGCTCGCCACGCACGCCGCCACGGCCGAATGCGTGAACTCGCCGCTCGGGTAACCCGCGATCTCGGAGCTCTCGATTCCTTCGCGCGCGAGCAGCAGGTCGAGGAGGAGGCGCGTTCCCGATCCGAACTGCCGGTTCACGAAGCGCATGCCCGGCCGCGCGAGGTCGGCGAGGCTGCCGATCGCCTTCGGGTTGCCCGGCGCCGTGATGATGCCCTGGCGCCGTGCGCACAGCATGACGAGCGTGAGCCCCTCGGCGCGCAGCCACTTCGCATAGAAAGCGAGCGCCTCGCGCTGCAGGGGTCCGACGGGCGCGTGGAAGCCGCCGATCTCGCAATCGCCGGCGGCGAGCGAGGCGAGCGCGTCCATGCTGCCGCAGTACTTGAGCTCGATCGGCACGTGCTCGTGCGCGAGGTGGTCGCGCAGCAGCTCGATCGCGAAGCCGTGGCTCGCGCGAAGCCGGAAGACGACGGGCGCCTCGCGCAACGCGCGCTCGATCTCGAACTCGAGCTCGGAGGCCACGTTGCGGATCATCGGCGCGAGCCGCGCGGCGACGCGCTTCTCGGCCCACAGGAGCGTCTCGCCGAGCGGCGTGAGGCGCGAGCCGCGCCCGCGGCTCATCTTGAGGACCGGGGCGCCGAGCGCCCTTTCGCCCTCGCGCGCGATGCCCCAGGCGAGGCGATAGGAAAACCCCAGCTCCCGGGCGGCGCGCTGCAGGTTCCCTTCCCTTTCGACGGCCGCGAGCAGCGGCAGCAGCCGTCGCATGACCGGGTCGAGCTCCGAGCGTCCGTCGAGCACCCACTGCGGCTGGATCGAGATCTTCAAGCGGCCTCCCTCCTGAAATATGCAATCCCATACATAAGATTTAGGGGCGCGGCGTCATATTGTCCGGGGGCAAGGGCGAATGGTACGTTGCCCGCGGGAACGCGCATAGCCCCGCGCTCATCTGAAGCGGGCATCGAATCGAAGATCCTGTGCGGCATACAACAAAGGAGGGGAAATGTCTGACGCTGCCGGCGTGCTGGAAGGCGTCCCGGGTACCGTGGGACTGCTTTCGAAGGAACGGACCATCGCGGCTCCGGGTTTCAACCGATGGCTGGTGCCGCCCGCGGCGCTCGCGATCCACCTCTGCATCGGGATGGCGTACGGCTTCAGCGTGTTCTGGCTGCCGCTCTCGCACGCCATCGGCATCAACAAGTCGGTCGAGTGTCCGGCCGGCATGTCGATCGTCGGCGCGATGTTCACCACGACGTGCGACTGGAAGATCAGCATGCTCGGGTGGATGTTCACCCTGTTCTTCGTGTTCCTCGGCTCCGCGGCGGCGATCTGGGGCGGATGGCTCGAGCACGCGGGACCGCGCAAGGCGGGCTTCGTCGCGGCGATCTGCTGGTGCGGCGGCCTGCTCATCTCGGCGGTGGGCGTCTACGTGCACCAGCTCTGGATGCTGTGGGTGGGCTCCGGCGTGATCGGCGGCATCGGACTGGGCCTGGGCTACATCTCGCCCGTCTCGACGCTCATCAAGTGGTTCCCGGATCGCCGCGGCATGGCGACCGGCATGGCGATCATGGGGTTCGGCGGCGGCGCGATGATCGGGGCGCCGCTCTCGGTGATCCTCATGAGCCACTTCCGGACCTCGACCGAAGTGGGCGTCTGGCAGACGTTCGTGTGCCTCGCGGTGATCTATTTCGTCTTCATGGTGGGCGGCGCCTTCGGCTACCGCGTTCCGCCGGCGGGATGGAAGCCCGCGGGATGGACGCCGCCCGCGAGCTCGAAAGGCATGATCACGACGCGCAACGTCGATCTCGCCACCGCGACGCGGACCAAGCAGTTCTGGCTCATCTGGTGGGTGCTCTGCCTCAACGTGACCGCCGGCATCGGCATCATCGGCATGGCTTCGCCGATGCTGCAGGAAGTGTTCGCCGGCAAGCTCATCGGCGTCGCGGCCAAGTTCAACGAGCTCACGCCGGCGCAGAAGGTGCAGATCGCGGGCATCGCCGCCGGCTTCACCGGGCTCCTGAGCCTCTTCAACATCGGCGGGCGCTTCGTCTGGGCCTCGGTCTCCGACTACATCGGGCGCAAGAACACGTACTACACGTTCTTCCTGCTCGGCATCGTGCTCTACGCGTCGGCGCCGTGGTCCGGCCACCTGGGCCACGTCGCGCTCTTCGTCGGCGCGTTCTGCGTGATCCTCTCGATGTACGGCGGAAGCTTCTCGACCGTGCCCGCGTATCTCGCGGACATCTTCGGGACGCAGATGGTGGGCGCGATCCACGGAAGGCTCCTCACCGCGTGGTCGGCGGCGGGCATCTTCGGTCCGGTGATCGTGAACTACCTGCGCGAGTACCAGCTCGAGCACGGCGTGCCGCGCGCCCAGGTCTACGACATCACCGCCTACATCCTGTGCGGGATCCTGGTGCTCGGGTTCATCTGCAACTGGCTGGTGAAGCCGGTGGACGAGTCCAAGTACATGAGCGAGGCGCAGCTCGAGGCCGAGCGCCGTGCCGGACACGAGAAGGCGGCCGCCGGCTCCGCCGCCGCGTACGCGGACGCGAAGCCGATCTCCAAGGGCGTCGTGCTCGCCGCGTGGCTGGTCGTGGGCATCCCGCTCATCTGGGGTGTCACCGAGACGCTCGGCAAGGCGGCGGCGCTCTTCAAGTAGCGCTGGCGGGGGCCCGCCCGGGCCCCCCTTTCCGCCCGGCGGGTCTTGACTCTCGTCAAGCCCAAACGAAGCACGAATTCGTTACTCTAATGTCTTGATTCTCCGACTCCTCGCGCCGCGCGCGCGAGGAGCTTCGGCTCCGACTCGCAGCTACGCCGGTCCCGCCGGAAAACGCTCCCGCGCTATCGGGGGCGGGTGCTCGCATACTCATTCCACGAAACCATGGCCGATACCGTCGCAATCCCCGTTTCGAAGATCCGCCGCCCGCGTCCCGTCCCGAAGGGTCGTCCCGTCGATCCGGTCGCGCGCGAGGAGGTGGCGAAGCTCCTCCAGGGAGCGCCCCTCGACGCCGAATACCTGATCGAGAACCTGCACCGCATCCAGGACCGCTTCGGCCACCTGTCCGCGGCGCACCTCAACGCGCTCGCGGAGCTCATGAAGCTCGCGCAGACGGAGGTCTACGAGGTCGCCACGTTCTACCACCACTTCGACGTGGTGAAGGAAGGCGAGACGGCGCCGCCGAAGGTCACCGTGCGCGTGTGCGAGACGCTCTCGTGCGCGATGGCGGGCGCCCGGCAACTGCTCGACAAGCTTCCGAAGATCCTCGGCCCCGACGTGCGCGTGGTCGCCGCACCGTGCATCGGCCGCTGCGCCGAGGCGCCCGCGGTTTGCGTCGGCCACAACGCGTTCGGGCATGCGACCGAGCAGGGCGTCGCGAAGGCCGTCAAGGAAAGCAAGCTCGAGGCCCCGGCGCCCCGGGCGCATCTCTATGCCGACTACCGCGCGCAGGGCGGCTACCAGACCTGGGTCGAATGCGTGACCGGCAAGCGCGACGTCGAATCGGTCATCAAGACGATGGAGGACTCGGCGTTGCGCGGGCTCGGCGGCGCCGGATTCCCGGTCGGGCGCAAGTGGCGCATCGTGCGCGGCGAGCCCGCCCCGCGCCTCATGGCGGTGAACATCGACGAGGGCGAGCCCGGCACGTTCAAGGACCGCCATTACCTGGAACGCGATCCGCACCGCTTCCTCGAAGGGATGCTCATCGCCGCGTGGGCCGTCGGCATCGACGACATCTACGTCTACCTGCGCGACGAGTACCACGCCTGCCGCGAGCTCCTCGAGCGCGAGGTCGCCGCCCTGAAGGCCGATCCGCCGGCGAAGCTTCCGTCGATCCACCTGCGCCGCGGCGCGGGCGCCTACATCTGCGGCGAGGAGTCGGCGATGATCGAGTCGATCGAGGGCAAGCGCGGCATGCCGCGCCTGCGCCCGCCGTACGTCGCGCAGGTGGGCCTCTTCGGGCGCCCGACGCTCGAGCACAACATGGAAACGCTCTTCTGGGTGCGCGACCTGGTGGAGCAGGGCGCGCAATGGTTCACCAGGCACGGCCGCAACGGAAGGAAAGGGTTGCGCTCCTTCTCCGTTTCCGGCCGCGTGAAGAAGCCCGGCGTGCACCTCGCGCCGGCGGGCATCAGCGTGAAGGAGCTCATCGACGAGTACTGCGGCGGGATGCTGGAAGGCCACAAGTTCTACGGCTACCTCCCGGGCGGCGCGTCGGGCGGCATCCTGCCGGCCTCGATGGGCGACATCCCGCTCGATTTCGACACGCTGCAGCCTTACGGGTGCTTCATCGGATCTGCGGCGGTGATCGTCCTCTCCGACAAGGACAAGGCGCGCGACGCGGCGTTGAACCTGATGAAGTTCTTCGAGCACGAGTCGTGCGGCCAGTGCACGCCGTGCCGCGTGGGCACCGCGAAGGCGGCGCACCTGATGCAAGCGAAGCAGTGGGACCGCAAGCTCCTCGAGGAGCTCTCGCAGGCGATGGCCGATGCGTCGATCTGCGGCCTGGGCCAGGCGGCGCCGAACCCGATCCTCATGGTCGCGAAGCACTTTCCCGACGAGATCTGAAATCATGGAACCACAGATGAACACAGATGAGCACAGATCGATCGTGATGGCTCTGGGCGATGCAGCGATGGGCACGATGGATTCCCCGTTGAATCCCATCCGTGTTCATCTGTGTTCATCTGTGGTTTCACACGGGGTACAGCAATGAAGATGAACGAACCGGTCTCGAAGGCCGAGACCATCGAATTCAAGCTGAACGGCGAGACCATCTCCGCCTTCGAGGGCGAGACGATCATCGAGGCCGCGAAGCGCTACGGGACCGACATCCCGCACCTCTGCTACAAGGAAGGCCTGCGGCCCGACGGCAACTGCCGCGCGTGCATGGTGGAGATCAAGGGCGAGCGCGTGCTGGCGCCCTCGTGCTGCCGCTATCCCGCGAAGGGCATGGAGGTGCAGAGCACTTCGGCCCGCGCGATGCATTCCCAGAAGATGGTTCTCGAGCTGCTGCTCTCGGACGTGCCGAAGACCGACCTCAAGCCGGGCGCGAACGAGCTCTTCGACTGGAGCGCGAAGCTCGGCGTCGCGAGCCCGCGCTTCCCGATGCGCGAGCAGCCGGCCTGCGATCCCTCGCACCCGGCGATGGCGGTGAACCTCGACGCCTGCATCCAGTGCACGCGCTGCGTGCGCGCGTGCCGCGAAGTGCAGGTGAACGACGTCATCGGCTACGCCTTCCGCGGAAGCGATTCCAAGATCGTCTTCGACATGGACGACCCGATGGGGGAATCCACGTGCGTCGCGTGCGGCGAATGCGTGCAGGCCTGTCCCACCGGAGCGCTCGCGCCCGCGAAGGACGCCTACCAGGTCGTGGTCGACAAGAAGATCGACTCGGTCTGTCCGTACTGCGGCGTGGGCTGCCAGCTCACGTACAACGTCAAGGACAACCACATCGTGCGCGTCGAGGGCCGCGACGGGCCCGCGAACCACGGTCGCCTGTGCGTGAAGGGCCGCTTCGGCTTCGACTACGTGCACCACCCGCACCGCCTCACCAAGCCGCTCATCCGCAAGCCCGGCGTGCCCAAGACCGCCGAGTTCACGGTCGACCCCCTGCGCTGGAGCGAGGTGTTCCGCGAGGCCTCGTGGGACGAGGCGCTCGATTTTGCCGCGGGCGGTCTGCGCAAGATCCGCGACCGCGACGGGCCGCAGGCGCTCGCCGGCTTCGGCAGCGCCAAGGGCTCGAACGAGGAGGCCTATCTTTTCCAGAAGCTGGTGCGCACCGGATTCGGCACCAACAACGTCGACCATTGCACGCGGCTTTGCCACGCGTCGTCGGTCGCGGCGCTGCTCGAGGGCGTCGGCTCCGGTGCCGTGTCGAACCAGGTCTCCGACGTCGCCAAGGCCGAGGTCGTGATCATCATCGGCTCCAACCCGACCAACAACCACCCGGTCGCGGCGACGTTCATGAAGAACGCGGCGGAGCGCGGTACGAAGCTCATCGTGATGGATCCGCGCAGGAACGACATCGCGCGGCATGCCTGGCGCTACCTGCAGTTCAAGGCCGACACCGACGTGGCGCTGCTCAACGCGATGATCTACGCCATCATCGAAGAGGGCCTGGTGAACGAGGAGTTCGTGCGCCAGCGCACCGAGAACTACGAGGCGCTCAAGCAGAACTCGAAGGGCTTCAGCCCCGAGCTGATGGGTCCCATCTGCGGCATTCCCGCGGAGACCATCCGCGAGGTGGCGCGCGCCTATGCCACCGCGAAAAGCTCGATGATCCTCTGGGGCATGGGCATCTCGCAGCACGTGCACGGCACCGACAACGCGCGCTGCCTCATCGCGCTCTCGCTCATGACCGGGCAGGTGGGACGCCCCGGCACGGGCCTGCACCCGCTGCGCGGCCAGAACAACGTGCAGGGCGCTTCCGACGCGGGGCTCATCCCGATGATGTACCCGGACTACCAGAAGGTGGACGATCCGAAGGCGATCGAGCGCTTCGAGAAGTACTGGGGACAGAAGCTCGACCACAAGACCGGCCTCACCGTGGTCGAGATCATGGATGCCGCCTACGAGGGAAGCATCAAGGGCATGTACGTGGAGGGCGAGAACCCGGCGATGTCGGATCCGAACGCGCACCACGCGCGCGAGGGGCTCGCCAAGGTCGAGCACCTCGTCGTGCAGGACCTCTTCCTCACGGAGACCGCCTACCTCGCGGACGTCGTGCTGCCCGCCTCGGCGTGGCCGGAGAAGACCGGCACGGTCACCAACACCGACCGCATGGTGCAGCTCGGCCGCCGCGCGCTCGACGCGCCCGGCGACGCGCGCCAGGACCTCTGGATCATCCAGGAGATGGCGAAGCGCCTCGGCTGCAATTGGAACTACGCCGGCCCGGAGAGCGGCGTCGCGGAAGTGTTCGCGGAGATGCGCGGCGCGATGAACTCGATCGACGGCATCACCTGGGAGCGGCTCGAGGAACAGTCGTCGGTCACGTATCCGTGCCGCACCGAGGACGATCCCGGCCAGCCGGTCGTGTTCACCGAGAGCTTCCCGACGAAGAGCGGGCGCGGCAAGTTCGTGCCCGCGGACATCATCCCGGCGAACGAGCGTCCCGACGACGAGTATCCGTACGTGCTCATCACCGGGCGCCAGCTCGAGCATTGGCACACCGGCGCCATGACGCGGCGCGCCTCGGTGCTCGACGCGATCGAGCCGCAGGCCGTGGTCTACATGCATCCGCTCGACCTCGATTCGATCGGCGCCAGGGCCGGCGAGGCGATCACCGTCGCCTCGCGCCGCGGCGAGATCGCGCTCGCCGCGCGCGCCGACGAAGGCACGCCGCGCGGCACGATCTTCATCCCGTTCGCGTACTACGAGGCGGCCGCCAACGTGCTCACCAACCCGGCGCTCGACCCGTTCGGGAAGATCGCGGAGCTCAAGTACTGCGCGGTGAAGGTGAGCCGCGGCGGCAAGCTCGAGGCGCTCAAGAGCTACGGCGGCGGCCAGTCGTTCCACGAGACGCCGGCCGTCTGCGACTGAAGGCGTTTCAAAGGGATAGCGAGGGCCGGCTCGTCCGGCCCTTTTTTCGTCCGCGAGCGCCCAGGGAGGCGGGCGCCCGAGAACGCGCGCAAGCGCGGGAGGGCTACAGCGTCAGATGCCCGCCTTGTGGCGCACGAACTGCTGGTGGTCGATCGACTGCACCATCACGTCGCGCACCGCGGGTCCCTGCAGCACGGTGAGCCTCACCTCGGTGCCCGGCGGACCGGACTTCCACAGCCTGCGATAGAACTTCGGCAGGTCGCCGATCGACTCGCCGTCGATCGAGAGGATGATGTCGCCCGCCTTGATGCCCGCCTTCGCCGCGGGCCCGTCGTCGCTCACCTCGACCACCTTCACGCGCCCGTCCTCCTCGAGGGAATCGACGCCGAGCCAGGGCCGATGGCTCGCCTGCTGCTCGCCCGCGTGGACCATCTGGTCGAGCGCCGGCTTGAGGAGATCGATCGGCACGAACATGTTGCCGGGCACCTTCTGCTCGGATTTGAGTGCGTCCATCACGAAGAGCGAGCCGATGCCCACCAGCTCGCCCTCCTTGTCGATGAGCGCCGCACCGCTGTGGTCGATGCGCGCCGGGGCGGTGAAGATCGCGCCGTCGATGAGGTACTCCCAGTAGCCCGCGAACTGGCGCCGCGCGACCACGGTCGCGATCGAGATCGATTGCTCCTCGCCGCCGCTCACGATCATCAGCCGGTCGAGCTGCGAGATGGGGGCGGAGCTGCCGATGCGGATCGGTTTCGGCGAGAGGCGCCCCAACGCGCGCACCAGCCCGAAGCCGGTCGCATCGTCGTAGCCGACGACCGAGGCGGGTATCGTCTGGCCGTCGGAGTCGGTGATCTGCACCTGGTCGGCTTCCTGGATGAGGTAGCCGATGGTGAGGACGAGCCCGTCTTCGCCGATCACGACGCCCGAACCGCTGCGCTCGCGGCCGAGGACCTCGTTGCTGCGCGCATCGGCGAGCGCGCGCACCTTCACGGCGACCACCGCTTTCGCCGCGCGCACCAGGCGCTGGTAGGCGGCGTCGTCGTCGGCACGCGGGGCGGCGGCTTCCGCCACCGACTGCGCGGCGGCCGCGACGGCCGGCGGTGCGGCGGCGAGCCCCGCGAAGGCCAATGCCGCCGCACCGCAGCCTGCGCGGAGGAACGAACGAATCGATGCCACGGAAGCCATGGTGTCCACCTCCCCGGCGAAGCGGCCGAGTCCTTCCGCCGAGGCTAGGCGCGTGGTTTTTTCCCGGCGTGACGGTGGCGGCCGGATGGCACGATCCGCTCGGCGCAAGCGCCCGCCGACGCCGCGCGCCGCCCCATTGGAAGTGGGCGGCGCTGCTACCATATTCGCGTCCATGGCCTCTTCTCCCGGCACCACGCCGCTCGCGGTTCCCGGCAGCGCGCAGGATCCGGCAATCCTCGCCGCTCCCCACGGCGACATCGCCGTCATCCGGCGCTTGCTCCCGTACCTGTGGGATTTCCGCGGCCGCGTGCTGATGGCCGTCGCGTTCCTCGTCACCGCGAAGCTCGCGAACATCGGCGTGCCGCTCGTCATGAAGCGCATCGTCGACGGGCTTTCCGGGCCGAAGCAGATCGCCGCCGTGCCGGTGGCCCTCCTCACCGCCTACGCGGTGCTGCGGCTCTCGAGCACGCTCTTCAACGAGCTGCGCGACATCGTGTTCGTGAAGGTCGCGCAGCGCGCGATGCGCCGCATCGCGCTCGAGGTGTTCCACCACCTGCACGCGCTCTCGCTGCGCTTCCACCTCGAGCGCCAGACCGGCGGGCTCACGCGCGACATCGAGCGCGGCACGCGCGGCATCTCGACGCTCCTCTCGTTCATGGTGTTCAGCGTGCTGCCGACGCTGCTCGAGATCACGCTGGTCACCGGCTTCCTGGTGTGGAAGTTCGACGTCTGGTTCGGCGTGATCACGGTCGCCGCGCTCCTGGTCTACGTCGGCCTCACCTTCACCATCTCCGAGTGGCGCACCCAGCACCGCCGCCAGATGAACGAGATGGACTCGAAGGCGAACACCAAGGCGATCGACTCGCTGCTCAACTACGAGACCGTCAAGTACTTCGGCAACGAGTCCTGGGAGGCGCGCCGCTACGACGCGAACCTGCAGAGCTACGAGAGCGCGGTGGTGACGAGCGAGACCTCGCTCGGCCTGCTCAACGCGGTGCAGGCGGCGGTGATCGCGACCGCGGTGTCGCTCCTCATGTGGCGCGCCGCGGCCGGCATCGTCGCCGGCAATCTCACCCTGGGCGACCTCGTGATGGTGAACGCGCTCCTCATCCAGCTCTACATCCCGCTCAACTTCCTCGGCGTGATGTACCGCGAGATCAAGCAGGCGCTCACGGACATGGAGCGCATGTTCAAGCTGCTCTCCGAGAACCGCGAGGTGGAGGACAAGCCGGGGGCTCCGGCGCTCGCGGTGCACGGCGGCTCGATGCGCTTCGAGCACGTGGACTTCGGCTACGATCCGGAGCGCAGGATCCTCCACGACGTCACGTTCGAGGTTCCGGCCGGGCGCAAGGTGGCGGTGGTGGGCGCGAGCGGCTCGGGCAAGTCGACGCTCGCGCGCCTCCTCTTCCGCTTCTACGACGTCGACGCCGGGCGCATCACCATCGACGGCCAGGACATCCGCGACGTGACGCAGGCGAGCGTGCGCGATTCGATCGGCGTCGTGCCGCAGGACACGGTGCTCTTCAACGACACGATCTACTACAACATCGCGTACGGGCGGCCGGGCGCCACGCGCGAAGAGGTGGAGGGCGCGGCGCGCGTCGCGCACATCGCCGATTTCATCGCGCGCCTGCCGCATGGCTGGGAGACCACGGTGGGCGAGCGCGGGCTCAAGCTCTCGGGCGGGGAGAAGCAGCGCGTCTCCATCGCGCGCACGGTGCTCAAGGACCCGCCGATCCTGGTTTTCGACGAGGCCACTTCCGCGCTCGACTCGCGCACCGAGAAGGCGATCCAGGCCGAGCTCGCGGAGATCTCGCGCGACCGCACCACCCTCGTGATCGCGCACCGCCTGTCGACCATCGTCGACGCGGACGAGATCCTCGTGCTCGAGCACGGGCGCATCGTCGAGCGCGGCCCGTTCCGCGCGCTGCTGGAGGCGGACGGCCGCTTCGCCGAGATGTGGCGCCTGCAGCAGGAAGAGGGCCGCGCGCGCGAGGCCGCCAATGCTGCGGCTGCTGCTGCCGCCGACGCGGCGGAGTAAGGCGGGAAGCGCCGATGAACGCCGCAGAGCCAACGGCCCTTGAGCCCTTGGAGCCTGCGACTCATTGTCCTAATCGCAGCAGCGCAGGAAGGGGGTCATCTGCGTCCATCGGCGGTGAGTCGGTCATCGGCGCGCATCGGCGCTTCCCGCTTTAACCGCTCCCGGCGAGAAACTCGCGCAGCGCCCACAAAACGTCCCGCGGCGCCTCGCTCATCATCGAGTGTCCCGCGTCCACGGGGACGAAGCGCGATCCGGGAATGCGCTCCGCGAGGGCCTTCCCCGCCTTCCACGGCGTCATCTGGTCGCGCTTGCCCGCGACCACGAGCGTCGGCATCGCAAGCCCGGCAAGCGCCTCCGCGGCAGGCCGGTAGGCGGCGCAGGCGGCGAGGTCGGCCGCGAGCACGCCGCGCCGCGAGCGACCGTTGAGCCGCCGGCTCGCGCCGAGGAGCGAGGCGCCCGGAACGGCGCTCGCGGCGAGGAGCACCCCGCGCGCGTGTCCCCAGGTGGCTTCCATGTCGAGCGCCGCCGGAGAATCGTCGCGCGCCGCGGCGAGGAACGCGTCGCCCACCGGCATCGGGATCGAGGCGCCCAGCAGCGCGAGCCGCGAGATGCGCGCGGGTTGCCGGAGCGCGAGCTCGAGCGTCACGAGGCCGCCCATGCTGTGCCCGACGAGCGCCGCGCGCGCGAGCCCGGCCGCGTCGAGGAACGCGAGCAGCCAGCGCGCGAGCGATTCCACCGACGTGCGGATCGCGCCCGGGCTGCGGCCGTGCGCCGGAAGGTCGAGCGCGAGCACCGGAAGCCCGTGCCACGCGAAGTAGCGCGACTGCCATTGCCACACGCTGTGGTCGAATGCGGCGCCGTGCACGAACACGACCGCGCGTTCGCTCGCCGCGAACGGGCGTCCGCCGGTGTAGGCGTACGCGGGATAACCCTCGACGATGAATTGCATCGCGAGCTATTTGCGCGCCGCGCGCAGCGCGCGCGCGAGGTCTTCGATGAGGTCCTGCACGTGCTCCAGGCCGATGGACAGGCGCACCGTCCCGGGCGTGATGCCCGCCGCCGCGAGCGCCGCGTCGTCCATGCGGAAGTGCGTCGTGGTGGCGGGGTGGATCACGAGCGATTTCGCGTCGCCGATGTTCGCGAGGTGCGAGAAGAGCGAGAGCGACTCGATGAAGCGCCGCCCCGCCTCGCGCCCGCCCTCGAGCTCGAAGGCGAGGATCGCGCTCGCGCCGCGCGGATAGAGCTCGCGCGCGAGGGCATGGTCGGGATGCGTCCCGACTTCAGGATGGTGCACGCGCGCGACCGCTTCGTGGCCCGCCAGGAAGCGCACGACCTGCGACGTGTTCTCGATGTGCCGCGCCATGCGCAGCGGCAGCGTCTCGAGGCCTTGAAGGATGTGGAACGCCGTGGTGGGCGACATGCACGCGCCGAAGTCGCGCAGGCCCTCGCGCCGCGCGCGCAGCAGGAACGCCGAAGTCGACGATTCCTCGGCGAAGACCATCCCGTGAAACCCTTCGTAGGGCTCGGTGAGCGTCGGGAACCGCTCATCGGCGGACCAGTCGAAGCGGCCCCCATCCACGAGCACGCCGCCGATGACGATGCCGTGCCCCGAGAGGAACTTGGTCGCGGAGTGGGTCACCAGGTGCGCGCCCTGCTCGAGCGGCCGTCCGAGGGCGGGCGTGGTGACCGTCGCGTCGACGAGCAGCGGGACGTGATGCGCCTCGGCGATCCGCGCGAGGCCCGGGATGTCGAGCACGTCGACCGACGGGTTGCCCACGCTTTCGCCGAAGAGGAGCCGCGTCTCGCGCCGCATCGCGCGCTCCCAGGCGCCGAGGTCGCGCGCGCGCACGAACGTCGTCTCGATGCCGAAGCGCGGCAGCGTGTACGAGAGCAGGTTGTGCGAGCCGCCGTAGAGGCTCGCCGAGGCGACGATGTGGCCGCCCTTTCCCATCAGCGTCGCGATGGCGAGGTGCAGCGCCGCCTGCCCGCTCGCGGTCGCGATCGCCCCCACCCCATCCTCCAAAGCGGCCATCCGTTCCTCGAACACCGATACCGTGGGATTCGAAAGGCGGGAGTACACATGGCCCGGCGTCTCCATGTTGAAGAGCGCGGCGGCCGCATCGGCGTCCGGAAAGACGAACGAGGAGGTCTGGTAGATCGGCACCGCCCGGGCCCCGGTGGCCGGGTCGGGGGACTGTCCGGCGTGCACCGCGAGGGTGTCCGGGTGGGGCGGTTTCGGGCCGGAATGGGCCATGAGAATCAGTTATTTGGGTTGTAATGCTGAGATTCGTTCGAAATGTTGTCACGAACCCGTTTTGTTTGCTATGGTTTCGCCTGTCCCTGAAGGAGCCCGACGCCCGTGAACCGACTGCTCGCCACCCTCGCGCTTGCCGCGTTTTCGCTCGCGGCGGTGGCCGCGCCGGTGCACCACCCGCACAGGGCGGCGGTCGCGGAAGTGACCAAGGATGGCAGCCCGTTCGTGCGCTCCACGGGCGTCCTCGTGCTCGATCCCACCACCGGCGAGACGCTCTTCGCCAAGAACGCCGACCAGCAGGCGCCGATCGCCTCCATCACCAAGCTCATGACGGCGATGGTGGTGCTCGATGCGAAGCTCCCGCTCGACGAGGCGATCGAGATCACCAAGGACGACGTCGACCACGTCAAGAACACCACCTCGCGGCTTCCCATCGGCAGCTACTTCCGCCGCGACGACCTGCTGCGCCTCGCGCTCATGGCGAGCGAGAACCGCGCCGCCGCCGCGCTCGGCCACAACTATCCGGGCGGCATCGACGCCTTCGTCGCGGCGATGAACGCGAAGGCGCGCTCGCTCGGCCTCACGCAGACCCATTACGTCGATTCCTCCGGCCTTTCGCCCGAGAACGTGTCGAGTCCCGCGGATCTCGGCAAGCTCGTCGCCGCCGCCTCGCAATACGAGCTGATCCGCGAATACACCACCACGCCCGCCGTCACGGTGCAGCTTCCGAACTCGAAGAGGAAGCTCAGCTTCATCAACACCAACGGCCTCGTGCGCCATTCCGACTGGAAGATCGGCCTCTCGAAGACCGGCTACATCAACGAGGCGGGCAAGTGCCTGGTGATGCAGGCCATGATCGCCGACCAGCCGATCGTGATCGTGCTGCTCGATTCGTGGGGCCGCCTCACGCGCGTGGCCGACGCGAACCGCATCCGCCGCTGGCTCGAGAAGAACTCCTCTCGCCTGCTCGCCGCGCGCGCCACCACCGTCGCCGCCCCCGCCGAATAACTCCGAAAAAAGGGGTCAGATCCCTTTTTCCGCCCCGCGGAAAAAGGGATCTGACCCCTTTTTGCTATCCTTTCGTGCCATGAAGATCGCGATGATGGGAGCCGGCGGCGTCGGCGGATTCTTCGGGGGCCGGCTCGCACGCGCCGGCTATGATGTCACGTTCGTCGCGCGCGGCTCGCATCTCGCCGCGCTGCGCGAGAAGGGTCTCACCATCGAGAGCGAGGCGCAGGGCGAGATCCACGTGCCGGGCGTGAAGGCGACGGACGATCCCGCCTCGATCGGGCCGGTCGACCTGGTGGTCCTCTCGGTGAAGCTGTGGGACACGGACTCGGCGGCGCGATCGATCGCGCCGATCGTGGGCCCGCACACCGGCGTGGTGTCGCTGCAGAACGGCGTGATCAAGGACGACATCCTGCGCCGCCATTTCGGCGCCGAGCGCGTGATGGGCGGCGTGGGCTACGTCGCGACCCACATCGCGCGGCCCGGCGTGATCCGGCAGGTCGGCACCATGCAGCGCGTGATCGTGGGCGAGTACGATGGCCGCGTCTCCTCGCGCGCGCGCTTCCTGCACGAGGCGCTCACCGCTTCCGGCGTGAAGGCGGAGCTCTCGCCCGACATCCGCCGCTCGCTGTGGGAGAAGTACGTGTTCCTGGTGGGTCTCTCGGGCGCCACCACGACGATGCGCAAGCCCCTCGGCCCGATCCGCGGCGAGCCGCGCGCGCGCGGCTTCCTGCACGACCTGATGCGCGAGACGGTCGCCGTCGGCCGCGCGCACGGCGTCGCGTTGCCCGAGGGATACGCCGACGACCGGCTCGCGTTCGCCGATACGCTGCCCACCGACATGACCTCCTCGATGCACCACGACCTCGAGCGCGGCAACCCGCTCGAGGTGGACTGGCTCTCCGGCGGCGTGGTGCAGCTGGGCGAGCCGGTGGGCGTGCCGACGCCCGCGAACCGTGCCGTGCGCGACATCCTCGCGCTCTACGCCGCCGGCACGCGATGAACCCCCCGCGGCTCACGGTGCGCGCGATCCGCGCCACACCGGTCGAGGTGCCGATGCGCCACGTGCTCGGGACGAGCCAGGCGGCGGTGCGCGCCGCGCCGCTCCTCCTGGTGGACCTCGAGACCGAGGAGGGCGTCACCGGCCGCGCCTATCTCTTCTGCTACGTCGCCGCGGCGGCCGCGGGCATCGTCGGCATCCTCGCCGAGGTCGAGCGCGCGATGAAGGGCGAACGCCTCGCTCCCCTCGACGCGTGGAAGAAGCTCGCGCGCCGCTTCACGCTCATCGGCGTGCAGGGAATCGTGCGCATGGCGATGTCCGCGTTCGACGTCGCCGCGTGGGACGCGATCGCGATCGCGCACGGCGTCCCGCTCGCGCAGCTGCTCGGCGCCGCCCCGCGCCCGGTGCGCGCCTACAACAGCAACGGCCTCGGCCTCATGGAGCTGGGTCCCCTCGCCGACGAGGCGCAGGAGCTCCTCGAAGGCGGCTTCGAGGGCGTGAAGCTGCGGCTCGGCTATCCCACGCTCGCCGAGGATCTCGCCGCGATCGGCGCCGTGCGCGCGCGCATCGGCGATGGCATCGCGCTGATGGTCGACTACAACCAGGCGCTCAGCGTGGCCGAGGCGATCGAGCGCGGGCGCCGGCTCGACCGCGAAGGCCTCTGCTGGATCGAGGAGCCGATCCGCCACGACGATTACCGCGGCGCGGCGAAGCTCGCCCGCAGCATCGCGACGCCGCTGCAGATCGGCGAGAATTTCTCGCTCGTGCAGGGCATGGAGCAGGCGCTCGAGGCCGAGGCCTGCGACCTCGTGATGCCCGACCTCGAGCGCATCGGCGGCGTCACCGGCTGGCAGCGTGCCGCCGCCCTCGCGGCCGCGCGCGGCATCGAGATGTCCACGCACCTCTTCCCGGAGGTGAGCGTGCACCTGCTGTGCGCGACGCCGACGGCGCACTGGCTCGAGTACGTCGACTGGGCCGCCCCCATCCTCGCCGAGCCGCTGCGCATCGTGGACGGCATGGCGATTCCCTCCGAGCGGCCGGGCAACGGCCTTTCCTGGAACGACGAGGCGGTCTCCCGCTACCGCATGGCCTGAACGCCCCGGCCGTGCGCCGGTCTGACAGCGGAATATCGTGTCCCGGCGGCTGTTCGGATTCATGCGCCGCACGGGCTCTCGCGGCGATTCCTTCCCGGGTGGTCCTAACCATGTTCCTGGTGGGATTGGGCACGGCAGTGCCGAAGCGCAGCTTCACCCAGGCGGAGTGCTGGGAGGCGCTGCAACGTGCCGACCGGCCCGAGCTCACGCCGCGCACGCGAGCCATCCTGCAGGGCATCCTCACGCACGACAACGGCATCGCGCGCCGCTCGCTCGCGCTCGATTCCCTCGACGAGTCCTTCGAGATCGATCCCGATACCCTGCATCGCCGCTTCGCGCGGCATGCGCCCGCGCTCGCCTCGCAGGCCGCGCAGGCCGCGCTCGACGATGCGGGGCTCGAGCCGCGCGCCGTGGACGCGGTCCTCGTGAGCACCTGCACCGGTTACCTCTGCCCCGGGCTCACGAGCTACGTCGCGGAGCGCCTCGGCCTGCGCGGCGACGTGCTGCCGCTCGACCTCGTGGGCCAGGGCTGCGGCGCGGCGCTGCCCAACCTGCGTGCGGCCGAGGCGTTGCTCGCCGCGGGCGGGTTCGGCAACGTGCTGTGCGTGTGCGTCGAGGTATGCAGCGCCGCGTTCTACCTCGACGGCGACCTCGGCGTGCTGGTGAGCGCGTGCCTGTTCGGCGATGGCGCCGGGGCGGTGGTGGTCTCCTCGCGCCCGCCTTCGCGGCGCCCCCTGCGCTGGAGATCGGCCGCGAGCCTCACCGATCCGGCGCAACGCGAGGCGCTGCGCTTCGAGCAGCGCGGGGGAATGCTGCGCAACGTCCTCACGCTGCCGGTGCCGGATCTCGCCGCGCGGCGCGCGCGCGAGGTGCTGGGCACGGTGCTCGCACGCGAAGGCCTCGGGGCGAACGACATCGCCGCGTGGATCCTGCACGCCGGAGGCCGCAAGGTGCTCGAGGCGCTGCGCTCGTCGATCGGCCTTCGCGAGGGCGACCTCGCGTGGAGCGCCGCCATGCTGCGCGACTACGGCAACCTGAGCAGCCCGTTCGTGATCTTCGTGCTGAAAGCGGCGCTCGAGGGCGGCGCGCCGCGCGGCCGCTGGTGGATGTCCTCTTTCGGTGCCGGATTCAGCTGCCACGGCGCGCTGCTGGAGGTCGCGTGACCGCCTCGCTCGCATCGACTACACGCCGCGTCGAGGCCGAGTGGCTCGATTCGCTGCCGGCGCTCGACCCGCGCGCGCGCCAGGCGCGGCGCGACCTCGAGCGCGTGAACGCGCTCATGGGCAACGCCGCCGTCGTCGCGCGCGAGCTTGCGCGCGGCCTCGCCCGCAACGCGCGCACCCTCGCCGAGGTCGGCGCGGGCGACGGCGGCTTCCTGCGCGCGGTCGCCGCCCACCGGGCGCTGCACGGCAGGACGTTTCGCGCGACGCTCGTCGACCGCCAGCCGTGCGCGGAGCGCGCCAACGTGGACGCGCTCGCCGAGCGCGGGTGGCAGCCGGCCGCGGTGCAGGCGGACGCGTTCGCATGGCTCGCCGTGAACGGCGCGGGCTACGACGCGATCGTGGCGAACCTCTTCCTGCATCACTTCGAGCCCGCGGCGCTCGCCTACCTCCTCGCGCGCATCGCGCGGCGCACGACGCTCTTCGTCGCCTGCGAGCCGCGCCGTTCGGTCGCCGGGCGCCTCGGCGCTTCTCTCCTGCCGTTCCTCGGCTGCAACGACGTGACGCGCCACGACGCGGCGGTGAGCGTGCGCGCCGGCTTCGTCGACGGCGAGATCGCCGCGCTGTGGCCCGAGCGGCACGGCTGGCGCATCCGCGAAGGACGGCGCGGTCCCTTCAGCCATCTCTTCGTGGCGAGGCGTGCATGACGATGTATGACGCGCTCGTGGTCGGCGGCGGCCCCGCGGGCTCGACCGCGGCGCTCGCGCTGGCGCGACGCGGATGGCGCGTCGCGCTGGTGGAGAAGTCGCGTTTTCCACGGCGCAAGGTGTGCGGCGAATACGTCGCGGCGGGCGCGTGGCCGGTGCTGCGCGCGCTGGGCGTCGCGGCTCGCCTGGAGTCGCGCGCGGGACCGGCGGTGCGGCGCGTGGGGTTCTTCGCCCGCGACGCGCGGCTCGACGTGCCGATGCCCTCCAGCGGCGAGGCGTGGGGGCGCGCGGTCGCCCGCGAGACGCTCGACGCGACGCTCCTCGACGACGCGGCGCGCGCCGGGGTCGAGGTGCTGCAGCCCTGGGCTGCGGCGGCCACGCGCGTGGATGCCGACGGCGTTCGCCTTGTCGCGCGCAACGGCGACGAGGAACGCGAGCTTCGCGCGCCGCTCGTGGTCGCGGCGCACGGCTCGTGGGAACATGGCGCGCTGCCCACGCAATCCCCGCGCGCGGCGCGGCGCGGCGCGGACCTGCTCGCGTTCAAGGCGCGCTTCGTGGGCGCCCGGCTCGCCGAAGGGCTCATGCCGCTGGTGCTCTTTCCCGGCGGCTATGGCGGGCTGGTCGAGAGTGAAGGCGGGCATGTGACGTTCTCGTGCTGCATCCGCCGCGAGACGCTCGCGCGGCTGCGTGCGGCGCGTCCCGGCGGGTCCGCGGGCGAGGCGACGCTCGCCCACGCCATGGCGTCGTGCGGCGCGCTGCGCGAGGTGCTGGCCGCCGCCTGGCGCGAGGGACCGTGGCTCGCCGCGGGGCCGATCCGGCCCGGCATCCGCGTGCGCGCGCCGGAGCGCTTTTTCGCCGTGGGGAACGCCGCCGGCGAGGCGCATCCGCTGGTCGCCGAAGGGATCGGCATGGCGATCCAGTCGGCATGGCTGCTCGCGCAGGCGCTGCGCGACCCGGCGACCGCGCATGATCCGGCAACCCTGCGTTCCGCGGCGCGCGAGTACGAGCGCCGCTGGAGCGCGCACTTCGCCTCGCGCGTGCGCGCCTCGCGACTCATCGCGGCCGCCACCGGGAGCGCGCTCCATGCCAGCACGGCGCTCGTCGCCGTGGCGCCGAGGGTCCTCGCGTGGGGTGCGCGCTGGAGCGGAAAGGCGGCGCCCACCGCCGCGGTGGAGCGCCCGAATCGGGCGGCGACCGTGGAGCACGTGAATTGAGCACCGGCGCACGCCTCGCGGAGCTCCTCGCGCGCGAGCTGGCGATCGATCCCGCGCGCCTCGCTCCCGGCGCGACGCTCGAGGAGCTGGAAATCGACTCGCTGCGCATGATCGAGCTCGCCTTCGCGGTCGAGGACGCGTTCGGCGTGACGATCGGCGCGGAGCCCGCGCAGCTCATGGCGCGCGTGAAGACGCTCGGCGATTTCTCCGCCTACGTGGACGAGCTGCTCGCCGCGCGCACCGCCGGGGAGGCGGCGTCGTGAGGCGCGTCGTCGTGACCGGGATCGGCGTGGTCTCGCCGCTCGGCAACGATCGGGACGCGTTCGCGGAATCGCTCGCCGCGGGCAGATCCGGCATCGCGCGCTGGGCCGGCGCGGGCCACGAGCGGCTCGCGAATCCGGTCGCCGCGGCGGCCTCCTTCGAGGCGAGCCGGCATTTCGACGCCGCGCGCGCACGTATGCTCGATCGCGTGAGCCAGCTCGCGCTGGTCGCGGCCGCGCAGGCGATCGCGCAGGCTGGCGCCTGGCTCGAGGGCCTCGATCGGGCGCGCGTGGGCGTCTTCGTCGGCACCGGAATGGGCGGATCGCAGGCGACCGACGACGGCTATCGCACGCTCTACGCCGACGGGTCGGATCGCCTCAAGCCCCTGAGCGTGCTGCTCGCGATGGCGAACGCGCCGGCGGCGTGGATCGGGCTGGAGAACGGTCTCGCCGGCCCGAACCTCACGTATTCGACCGCGTGCTCCTCGTCGGCGGTGGCGATCGGCGAGGCGGCGCGGCGGGTCGCGCGCGGCGAGGCGGACGCGATGATCGCCGGCGGCGCGGAAGCGCCGCTCAACTTCGGCGCGATCAAGGCGTGGGAGGCGCTGCGCACGCTCGCCCCCGCCGACCCGGTCGATCCGGCCGCTTCGTGCAAGCCGTTCGCGAAGGATCGCGCGGGCCTCGTGCTGGGCGAAGGCGCCGCGATGCTGGTGCTCGAGGAGCGCGACCGGGCGCTCGCGCGCGGCGCTCGTATCCACGCCGAGATCGCCGGCTATGGACTCGCGACCGACGGCGCGCACCTCACGCGCCCCAGCGTCGAAGGGCAGGCGGCCGCGATGCGCCTCGCGCTCGAGGATGCGCGCATGGCGCCCGAGGAAATCGGCTACGTGAACGCGCACGGCACGGGCACGGCGGCGAACGACGGCGTGGAGACGGCCGCCATCAAGCGCGTGCTGGGCGAGCATGCGATGCGCGTGCCGGTAAGCTCGACCAAGTCGATGCACGGCCACCTGCTGGGAGCGGCCGGGGCGCTGGAGCTAGCCGCAGCGATCCTCGCGATGCAGCGCGGCGTGGCGCCGCCGACCGCGAACCTGCGCGTGCCCGATCCCGAGTGCGACCTGGACTACGTGGCCGAAGGCGCGCGGCGCGGGCTCGCGATCGGCGCGGTGATGTCGAATTCCTTCGCCTTCGGGGGAACCAACGCGACGCTCGTCGCGCGCGCCGCGTGATGCCGCCTCAGTCCTCGTCCTTCCATTCGCGCATCTTGCCGAAATCGATCTTCCGGTCGAGCGACTGGCTCTCGCGCAGGAAGACGCGCATCACGACGACGTAGGCGAGCACGACGGCGACCCCGACCAGCAGGGCGACCACCACGGCGCGGTCCATGGGCACCTCCTCATCCCGATGGAGTGCGCGCCCTCAGACAAGTTCCGCGCGGACGAGCGCCGCGCCGGCGCCGAGCGCCGCGAGCTTGCCGGCCGCGACCTCGCGCGCGAGCGGCACCATGCCGCAGTTGGTGCACGGATAGAGGCGCTCCTTGGGCACGTGCTTCAACGCCGCGCGGATCACTTTCGCGACATCCTCGGGCGTCTCCACGCGCGAGGTCGCGACGTCGATGGCGCCCACCAGCACGTCCTTGCCCTCGAGGAGCGCGATGAGGTCGATCGGCACGTGCGAGTTGGCGCACTCGAGCGAGACCTGGTCGATGGACGATCTCGCGAGCAGCGGGAAGGTGTTCTCGTACTGGCGCCATTGCGCGCCCAGCGACTCCTTCCACTTGATGTTGGCCTCGATGCCGTAGCCGTAGCAGATGTGCACGGCGGTCTTGCATTTGAGCCCCTGGCGCGCACGCTCGAGCGCCGCGATGCCCCAGTCACGCACCTCGTCGAAGTAGACGTTGAACGCCGGCTCGTCGAACTGGACCACGTCCACGCCGAGCGCCTCGAGCTCGCGCGCCTCCTGGTTGAGGATCTCGGCGAAAGCCATCGCGAGCTTTTCGCGGCTGCGGTAATACTCGTCGTAGAGCGTGTCCACCATGGTCATGGGTCCGGGCAGCGTGAACTTCACGGCGTGCGTGGTCTGCGCGCGCAGGAAGCGGACCTCGTCCGAGTGCACCGGCGCGGGACGGCGCACGGGCGCCACGACGCGCGGCACGTCCGCGTCGTAGCGGTTGCGGATGTGCACGGTCTTCAGGTTCTTGAAGTCGATGCCCTCGAGCTTCTCCATGTAGCCGTTCACGAAGTGGCGGCGCGTCTGCTCGCCGTCGGTGACCACGTCGATGCCGCTCTTCTCCTGCATCTCGAGCACGAGGCGCACGGCGTCGCGCTTGCCTTCGGCGAGCGCCTCGCCCTCGAGCTTCCAGGGCGACCAGAGCTTGTTCGGCTCGGCGAGCCAGGACGGTTTGGGAAGGCTTCCAGCGATCGTGGTTGGCAGCAGGGGAAGCATCATGGCAGTGGCTCCTGAAAAGGCTTTGAATCCGCCGATAAACGCCGCGAGGCCCGGCAATATTCCGAGCCGAAGACCCGATACTCTCACGCATCGGGGGAGCCTTCGGCAAGGCATCGGCGTTCACCGGCGTTTATCGGCGGATTCAAAGCCGTTTGTCCGCATCAATCCCGGGCGCTCGAAGCGGCAATGCTAGAATCGGGCGCCATGCACGCGAGCCCCGTGATGCTGGGACCCGTCCCGGTCGATTTCCTGCTGTTCGGCGCAATCCTTGCGGGCATCGCGTTCTACCAGCAGCACAGCTTCCGCGTGGCGGTCGGCGGGCTTGCGGTGATCGTGCTGTACAAGATCCTCGTCACGGGATTCAACTACGGCACCGGCATCGGGGGCTTCGTCGGCGTCCTCGCCCACGAGTGGGTCGTGCTCGCGAACCTGTTCCTCCTGCTCATGGGCTTCGCGCTCCTTTCGAAGCATTTCGAGGACTCGCACCTGCCGCTCGAGCTGCCGCGCGTGCTGCCCAACGACTGGAAGGGTGCGTTCATCCTGCTGGTGATGGTGTTCGTGCTCTCTTCGTTTCTCGACAACATCGCTGCGGCGCTCATCGGCGGCGCAATGGCCTCGGGAGTCTTCCGCCGGAAGGTGCACATCGGTTACCTCGCCGCGATCGTCGCCGCTTCAAACGGCGGGGGCGCCGGCAGCGTCGTGGGCGACACGACCACCACCATGATGTGGATCTCGGGCGTAAATCCGCTCGACGTGCTCGAGGGCTTCATCGCTTCCGGTACCGCGCTGGTGATCTTCGGCATCTTCGCCGCGCGCCAGCAGCAGGCGTATTCGCCGATCATCAAGGACATGCCGCGCGGAACGCGCCTCGACTGGGCGCGCGTCTCGATCGTCGCTTTCATCCTGATCGTCGCCATCGTCGCGAACGTGATCGCGAACGTGAAGTTTCCGGATCTGCTCGACCAGCTGCCGGTGATCGGCCTCGGCGTTTGGGCCGCGATCCTTGTCACGGCCCCGCTGCGCAAACCAGACTGGTCGCTCTTGGGGCCTACGCTCAAGGGAACGATCTTCCTCCTCTCGCTGGTGCTTGCCGCCTCGATGATGCCGGTGGACAAGCTGCCGTCAGCCTCGTGGCCGACGGCGCTTGGCCTCGGCTTCCTCTCGGCGGTCTTCGATAACATCCCGCTCACCGCACTCGCGCTCCATCAGGGCGGCTACGACTGGGGATTCCTCGCGTACGCCGTTGGCTTCGGCGGCTCGATGATCTGGTTCGGCTCCTCGGCCGGGGTGGCGCTCTCGAATACCTTTCCGGAAGCGAAGTCGGTAGGTCTGTGGCTCAGGAACGGATGGCACATCGCGATCGCGTACATCGTCGGCTTCTTCGTCCTGCTCTTCGCGCATGGCTGGGAGCCGCACGCCCAGCACACCAAGACATCCATCCCCTCGGTGGTGACAGCCCCGCAGCCCGGGAGTACGCCGGGCGCTTCCAAGAACCAGGGATCGCATTGACGGGGCGGACCCAGGCGCTCGTGCGTTTCCTCGCGTCGGAGAGCGTTGGCGGCGTCGTGCTCATAGCGTGCGCCGTCGTCTCCATCAGCATCGCGAACTCGGCGGCCGGCGAGTCGTGGTCGGCATTGTGGCAATGGCAGCTCGGCTCCTTGACTTTCGAGCATTGGGTGAACGACGGCCTCATGGCCTTGTTCTTTCTGCTGGTTGGCCTGGAGCTGGAACGAGAAATCTACGATGGAGAGCTTTCGGAGCTGCGCAGCGCAGTTTTCCCTATCGCGGCTGCCGTTGGGGGCGCGCTGGTCCCAGCGGCAATCCATTTCGCCTTGAACGGCAACACGCCATCGCAGCCGGGTGCGGGCATCCCGATTGCCACCGACATCGCGTTCGCGCTCGCGACGCTAAGCCTCCTCGGCAGAGGCGTGCCGCTCTCGCTCAAGGTGTTCCTCACGGCCTTCGCGATCATGGATGACCTCATCGCCGTGACCGTGATCGGGCTCGCGTACAGCTCCGACTTGTCGCCCGTATTCATGGCGGCGGCCGCCGCCGTCCTAGGGCTGCTCATCCTGGCGAGCCGCATGGGTATCATGGCGCTCACGCCGTATGTCGTCGGCGGTCTGTTGCTCTGGCTCTTCACCTTGAAATCGGGAATCCACGCGACCGTTTCGGGCGTGATGCTTGCGTTCGCAATGCCTTATTCCGACCGAGGGCGTGGCGTCGAATCGCCTTCTCGCAAAATGGAGCGTTTGCTTCATGCTCCGGTCGGGCTTCTCGTGCTGCCTGTTTTTGCCCTCGCGAACACCGCCATCGTGGCGAACGGCGCCGTGGCGCACCTCGTTTCCGCGAATAGTATCGGGATCGCCGCGGGGCTGATCGTCGGCAAGCCCGTCGGCATCATGCTCGGATGCCTGATCGCAACCCGGCTCGGATCGCGCAAGCCTGCGACGCTTTCATGGGCCCATGTTTTCGGCGTCGGATTGCTCGGTGGAATCGGGTTCACCATGTCCATCTTCATAGCGAACCTCGCGTTTCCAGCGGCCCCGGAAGCGATCAACGCCGCGAAGCTGGCAATCGTCGTGGGGTCCGTGGTTTCAGCGGCCGCGGGCCTGGCATGGCTCAGCATCGTCGCGGAAGCCGGACGGCGGCCTCCGCGGCGTTCGTGAGCTGCCGGTTCTAGGCCAGGAAGGGATAAAATCACGCCGCTCGCCCGGTGGGTCATGTTCTTAGAGGATGAGAGAACTAAATTGGTCGCCGCATGACAATCGCGGAATGGATGATTTTTGCGGCGGTGATTTTGTATCTTCTCACCGTCGCACCCGTTAAGGCGGTCGGGTATCGAACCTTCGATAACTCCAATCCCCGCGATCCCGGGTTCTACAAGCCCGGCATCGGTTCGCGTGCCCTCGGTGCGCACCTCAACGGAATCGAGACTTTTCCATTCTTTGCCGTTGCGGTCTTGCTAGCTGAATCTCGCCATGGGCCACAGTATTGGATAGACGGATTGGCAGTCGCATTTGCTGGAGTGCGTCTGCTATTTGTCGCCGCGTATCTGAGCAACTGGCCGACGACACGAACGCTGCTTTGGAACCTCGGCTTCACCATCAATACCGCACTCTTCTTTATGCCGTGGTGGGCGAACCGCGTCGTCCGCTGGATTTGAGGCGACTCGCCGATATACGACCGCGTGTCGCAGAGGATTTACGGTGAAAAGTTCCGCGTGGTGGTTGATCACGACGCTGTCACTTACAACGACGCGCGACGAGATGCGGCTGCGCCGAGCCGGCGAGGTCGGTGTCGAAGCCTATGCCGAGCGGGATCTTAAAGGCCGCGGCGCCGTTCATTTGCCTGCGGGCGATCGGCAAGGCGTTGTGTATCATCTTTAGCCAGATCGATCATCCATTACCTGCCGGCCAAGTCCGATTCGGGACATTGATTCGCGGCGGCCCCGTGAAATCTTGAAACGGAAAATCCTCATCACCCGGAGCGTGTTCCCCGAGATCGTGGACGCGCTCCGCGAAAGCTACGAAGTGGAGCACAACCCCGAGGACCGGCCGTGGCCGCCGGAGGAGCTCGCGCGGCGGCTGCGCGGCGCGCGCGGGGTCCTCGCGACCGTGATGGACCGCTTCGACGAGCCGCTCCTCGCGCAATGCCCCGACCTCGAGGTGATCTCCAACATCGCGGTCGGGTTCAACAACATCGACGTGGCCGCGTGCAGCCGGCGCGGCATCCGCGTCACCAACACGCCGGGCGTGCTCGACGACACCACCGCGGACCTCACCTGGGCGCTCCTCATGGCCGCCGCACGCCGCATCGCCGAGGGCGACGCCTACGTGCGCGCGGGCGAATGGAAGATCGCCTTCGGCGTGCAGTATTTCCTCGGCCAGGACGTGCACCACCGGACGCTCGGCGTCCTCGGCATGGGCAGGATCGGCCAGGCGATCGCGCGGCGCGCGCGCGGCTTCGACATGCGCGTCCTCTACTGCAACCGCACCCGCCTTCCCGAGGCGCAGGAGCAGCGCCTCGGCGCGGACTACGCCGAGCGCGACCGGCTCCTCGCGGAATCGGATTTCGTCGTCGTGATGGCGCCCTATTCGCCCGCCACGCACCACCTCGTGGGCGCGGCCGAGATCGCGAAGATGAAGCCCACCGCGATCCTCGTGAACAGCGCGCGCGGCGGGGTGGTGGACGACGAGGCGCTCGTCTACGCGCTCAAGCACCGCCGCATCGCCGGCGCCGGCCTCGACGTGTTCGAGGGCGAGCCGCGCGTGAACCCCGGCTTCCTCGAGCTGCGCAACGTCGTGATGACGCCGCACATCGGCAGCGCCTCGGCGGCGACGCGCATGACGATGTGCCGGACGGCGATGCAGAATATGGTCGCGGTGCTCGAGGGCCGCGAACCGCCGAACCTCGTCAACGTCATTCCCGCATGAACCGCGAAGGAGAAGACAAAGTGTCCGCGAAAGTCGCATTCCTCGGCCTGGGCGTGATGGGCTTTCCCATGGCCGGCCACCTCCGATCGAAGGGCTACGACGTCACCGTGTACAACCGCTCCGCCGCGAAGGCCGAGGCCTGGGTGCGCAAGCACGGCGGCAAGTCCGCCCCCACGCCCGCCGCGGCGGCGCAGGATCGCGACCTCGTCATGATGTGCGTCGGCAACGACCACGACCTGCTCGAGGTCGCGCTCGGCAGGGAGGGCGCGCTCTCCGGCATGAAGCGGGGCGCGATCCTGGTGGACCACACCACGGCCTCGGCCGATGCCGCGCGGCGCATCTTCCAGGCCGCGAAGGAGAAGGGCGTCGACTTCATCGACGCGCCGGTTTCCGGCGGCCAGGCGGGCGCGGAGAACGGCAAGCTCACCGTGATGTGCGGCGGCGAGAAGGCGCCGTTCGAGCGCGCCAGGGCGGCGATGGACTGCTACGGCCGGGCGGTCACGCTGATGGGCGCGCCCGGCGCGGGCCAGCTCACGAAGATGGTGAACCAGATCTGCATCGCGGGCCTGGTGCAGGGGCTTGCCGAGGGCATCGCGTTCGCCGAGAAGGCGGGCCTGGACGCCGACCTGGTGCTCGACGTGATCTCCAAGGGCGCCGCGCAGTCGTGGCAGATGGAGAATCGCGGCAAGACCATGCACCAGCGCAAGTTCGACTTCGGCTTCGCCGTGGACTGGATGCGCAAGGACCTCGGCATCTGCCTCGACGAAGCGAAGCGCAACGGCGCGAGCCTGCCGGTGACCGCGCTGGTGGACCAGTTCTACGGCGACGTCCAGAAGGAAGGCGGCAAGCGCTGGGACACCTCCTCGCTCATTACACGGCTCTAGAACTGCGTCGTTCCCGTGAAGACGGGAACCCATGGATTCCCGCCTCCGCAGGAATGATGACCACGAGGAGAGAACGATGACGATCAAGCTCTACTACGCGCCCGGCGCCTGCTCGCTCGCTTCGCACATCGCGCTCGAGGAATCGGGCATCGCCTACGAGACGCAGCGCATCAGGACGGCCGAGGGCGAGCAGAGAAGCCCGCAGTACCTCGCGATCAACCCGCGCGGGCGCGTGCCCTCCCTGGTGGTCGACGGCAAGGTGCTCACGGAAAACGTCGGCATCCTGGCCTACATCGGCGGCGGCTTCGGGCAGGGAAAGATCTGGCCGAAGGACACGTGGGAGCAGGCGAAGTGCGTGGCGACGATGGCGTGGCTCTCGAACTCCGTGCACACGACGTACGCGCGCTACTTCCGCACCGAGCGCTACGTCGAGGGCGCCGAGCACGTGCAGGCGCTCAAGGCCAAGTCGCTCTCGGATTACCAGGACTGCCTGATGGAGATCGACCGCCTGCTCGACGGGCGCCGCTGGTCGATCGGGAACCGCTATTCGGTGGTCGACGGCTACCTCGTCGTGTTCTACCGCTGGGGCAACCGCGCCAAGCTGCCGGTGCGCTCGCTGCCGAACTACACGCGCGTGATGAACGAAGTGCTCGCGCGCGCCGCGGTGAAGAAGGTGATGGCCGACGAGGGCATCACGCTCGATTGATGCGCGCGGGGCCGCGCCGCTACTCGAGCGGCGTGAGCCCGTGCTGGATCGCGAAGCGCACCAGCGCGGAGAAATCCGGGATGCCGAGCTTCTTCATCATCCGGCTGCGATAGGTCTCCACGGTCTTCGGCGAGAGGCACAGCGCGCGCGCCGTCTCGGCGCTGGATTTCCCTTCCGCGATCTGCTGCAGGATCTGGCGCTCGCGGCCGCTCAGGCTCTCGAGCGGGCTCGCCGCGTGGCGCTCGCGGATGTAGTCGTCGACCACCGTGCCGGCGATCTTCTGGCTGAGGTAGCGGTGCCCGGCATGCACCGTGCGGACCGCGGAGAGGAGCTCCGGCCCCGCCGACTCCTTCAGCAGGTAGCCCTGCGCGCCCGCCTGGAACGCGCGGTAGATGTGCTCGGCGGTCGAGTGCATCGAGAGCACCAGCACCTGGGTCGCGGGGCAGGTGTCGTGGATCTGCTGCGTCGCCTCGGTGCCGTTGAGCTCCGGCATCGCGAGGTCCATGATCACGACGTCGGGGCGCAGGTCGCGCGCGGCGCGCACCGCCTCGCGGCCGTTCGCGGCGCCCCCGACCACCTCGAAATCGTCGTGCGCCTCGAGCAGGAAGCGCAGCCCGTCGCGCACGATGGCGTGGTCGTCGACGAGCAGGACGCGGATGGTCATCGCGTCGGCACCTCGACCACGATGCAGGTGCCGATGCGCGGCCCGCTTTCCACGCGCAGGTGCCCCGCGGCGGACTCCGCGCGCTCGCGCATGATCATGAGCCCCCAGCCGCCGTGGCGCGTCGGGGGCCGCAGGCGCGCCTCGTCGAAGCCGCGGCCGTCGTCGGCGATCGACAGGCGCAGCATCGCGCCCTGCATCCCCAGCGTGATCTGCACTTTCGAGGCGCCCGCGTGCTTCACCACGTTGGTGAGCGCCTCCTGGGCGATGCGGAACAGCACGCCTTCCACGAGCGGGGCGAGGCGCGGGATCGCTTCGCGCTCGGCGACGGTGGTCGCGATGCCGCTGCGCCGGCCGAACTCCTCGGCGTACCAGTGCACCGCCGCGGCGAGGCCGTAATCGTCGAGCACCGCGGGACGCAGCTCCGACATCACGCCGCGGATGCTCTCCACGGTGGAATCGAGCAGCTTGAGCGAATCGTCGAGCCGCGCGACGATGCCGGCCGACTCCGCCGCGTCGACCTGGCCCTTCACGATGTTGAGGTTCAGCGTGAGCGCCGTGAGGTTCTGGCCCACGCGGTCGTGCAGCTCCTGCGCGAGGCGCCGGCGCTCGTTCTCCTGGATCTCGCCCGCGCGCCGGGCGATCGCCTTGAGCTGCTGCGCATAGCCGCGCGCCTCCGCCTCGGCCATGCGCCGGCGCGTCACGTCGAAGAGGCTTGCGCGGCTCTCGAGGAATTGCCCTTCGGCGTCGCGCACCGCGGTGGCGCTCAGGAGCGCGGGAAACACCGAGCCGTTCTTGCGGCGGATCTCGAGCTCCACGTCGCGCACCTGGCCGCGCTCCTTGAGCCGCCGGAACGCACGTTCGAAGCGATCGGCGGAGGCGCCGGCGAGGATCTCGGCGAGGCGGATGCGTCCGACGACCTCCTCGCGGCGGTAGCCGAGCCAGCGCAGCTCCGTGTCGTTCATCTGGATCACGGTGCCGCGCGCGTCGAGCGAGTGGTAGCCGCACGGCGCGTTCTCGTAGAGGTCGCGCATCTGGTCGGCCGCCGTCTGCAGCGCCGCGTGCGCCTTGTGCGCCTGCGACACGTCGACCAGCGAGACGCGGTGGCGCGGCCGGCCGTCGCCTTCGAACCAGCGCACGTGGAGCTTCATGGGGCGCTTGCGGCCGCTCCGCGTGAGGACCGCGATGTCGCCGTCCGCCGTGCCTGCGAGCCGGCTCTGCGCGAGCGCGTCGAGGTACACGGCGAGGTGCTCGCCGGCGATCGAGTCCTGCAGCCGCGTGCCGACGATCTCCGCGCGCGCGCAGCCGAGGAGGCGCGCCGCGGCGCTGTTCACTTCCTCGACCGCCCCCGACGGCAGCAGCGTCACGCAGGCCCACGGCAGGAATTCCCGCAGCTCCTCGTAGAGCTCCCGGGCCGCTGCCGAAGGACGGATGTCCGGTTGCGATTGCATGGGCTCACCTCGCGGGCGGCTTGCGCCGTTTCCGAGTCTAGCGCGATCCCGCGTCGCCGAGGTTGCGCATCGATGGGCTCCCTTACGATTCCGCGGTGGCCCCGGCGAGCTTCTGGACGAGGTCGCGGTCGCCGGCGAGCGCGACCGCCGTGCCGGAGTACACCACCTTGCCGTCGTCCAGCACGTAGGCGCGGTCCGCCACCCCGAGCGAGAGCGGCACGTTCTGCTCCACGAGGAGCACCGAGAGGCCTTCCTCGCGCATCGACTTCACGACGCCCATCACTTCCTGCACGACCAGCGGTGCGAGGCCCTGCGAGGGTTCGTCGAGCAGCATGATGCGTGGGTTTAGCAGGAGCGGCCGCGCGATGGCGAGCATCTCCTGCTCGCCGCCCGAGAGCTGGCGTCCGAGCTGCTGCTGGCGCTCGCCCAGGCGCGGGAAGAGCTTGAACACGCGCTCGAGGTTCCACGGCCCGGCGCGGCGCGGCGGCACGACGAGGTTCTCGGCCACGGTGAGGTTGGGGAAGATCTTGCGGCCTTCCGGCACGTAGCCCACGCCGAGGCGCGCGATGCGGTAGGCGGGCCAGCGGGTCACGTCCTCGCCCAGCATCGTGACGCTGCCGGAGCGCGCCGGCGTGAGGCCCATCAGCGCGCGCATCGTGGTGGTCTTGCCCGCGCCGTTGCGCCCGAGGAGCGTCACGATCTCGCCCTCGTTCACCTCGAGCGAGACGCCGTGCAGGATGTGGCTCTTGCCGTAGTAGGCGTGCACGTCGCGCGCCTGCAGCACCGCGCTCATGCCTTCGCCTCCTCGCCGAGGTAGGCGGCGCGCACCGCTTCGTTCGCCGAGACCTCCGCGGGCGTCCCCTCCGCGAGGAGCCTTCCGCGGTCGAGCACCGTGATCTTCTGCGCGATGCCGAACACGATCTGCATGTCGTGCTCGATGAAGAGGATGGAGAGCCCGCGCTCGGAATGCAGCCGGCGGATGAGGTTGACCATGTGGTCGGTCTCGGCGTCGCCCATGCCCGCGGTGGGCTCGTCGAGGAGCAGCAGGCGCGGATTCATCGTGAGCGCGACCGCGATCTCCACCACGCGCTGGTCGCCGTGCGCGAGCTCCGAGACCACGCGATCGGCCTTGGCGGCGAGGCCCACCACCTCGATCAGCTCGTCGGTGCGCCGCGCGATCGCCGTGCGCTTGTCGCGCGGGAGCCAGGGCCGGCCGTTCACGCCCTGCGCGGTCTCCACGCCGAAGCGCACGTTCTCGTACACCGAGAGGTCGGGGAACACCTCGGTGATCTGGAAGGTGCGCACGATCCCCTTGCGCACGCGGTAGACGACCGGCTTGTCGCGGATGCTCTCGCCGTCGAACCAGACGTCGCCCGAGGTGGGCGGCACGAACCCGGTGATGAGGTTGAAGAACGTGGTCTTGCCCGCGCCGTTGGGCCCGATGATCGCCCGCAGCTCGCCGGCGTCCATCGCGAACGAGACGTCCTGCACCGCCTGGAGCTTGCCGAAATGGCGGCTCACGGAATCGAGGCGCAGCAGGCTCACGCGGCCGCCCTCCCGCGCCGGCGCAGCAGCCCGAGGATGCCGCGCGGGAATAGCAGCACGATGGCCACGAAGAGCAGCCCGATGAAGGTCATCCAGTTGTCGGTGACGCTCGAGAGGTAGTCCTGCGCGAAGATGTAGATGAGCGCCCCGAGGAGCGGGCCCCAGAAATTGCGCATGCCGCCCAGCACGATCATGATCACGAAGTCGCCCGAGAGGATCCAGTGCAGGTCCTGCGGCGAGGTGAAGTTGAAGAGGAGCGCGTTCAGCGCCCCGGCGAGGGCCATGAAGGTCGCCGAGATCGCGAACGCGGCCCAGACGTAGAGGTCCACGCGCACGCCGAGGAACTGCGCGCGGCGCCGGTTCTCGCGGATCGCGACCCAGGTGTGGCCCAGGGGCGAGGCGAGCAGCATGCGCATGAGGATCACGGCCACCGTGAAGCAGGCGAGCACCACGTAGAAATATTTCGTCTCGTTGCGGATGTCGAAGACCCAGCCCGGGAAATGCAGCGGCTGGCGCTCGAAGCCCGCGAGGCCGTCCTCGCCCCCGGTCACGTTGTTCCAGCGCACCGCGACGAAATAGAGCAGCTGCCCGATCGCGATCGTGATCATCGCGAAGTAGATCCCGCGCCGGCGCATCACGAGCGGGCCGAAGACGGTCGCCGCGATGCCGCCGGCGAGCGTGCCTACGAGGAGCGCGAGCGGCGTCGAGGGGGCGAGATACTTGAGCGTCATTCCCGCCCCGTAGGCGCCGAGGCCGAAGTATGCGGCATGCCCGAACGAGAGCCCGCCCGCGAAGCCGAGCAGCAGGTTCAACGCCATCACGCCCATGCCGTAGATCAGCACCTTCGTCCCGAGCGCCGTGTACCCACCGACGTACGGCAGCCACAGGGGCAGCAACGCGAGCACGATCCAGCCCGCGAGCATCAACGCGTTCTCGCGGCGCATCATTCGAAGAGGCCCTCCTGGCCGAGCAGCCCGCGCGGCCGCACGACCAGCACGACGAGCATGATGAGGTAGATCACCGCCTCGCTCGCCGCGGGATAGTAGGTGGTCGTGATGCCCGCCGCGAGCCCGATGAGCAGGCCGCCGAGGATCGCGCCGACGAGGCTGCCGACGCCACCCACGATGATCGCGACGAAGCTCGGCATGATGAGGCTGTTGCCCATCGGCGGCGTGAGGCCGAGGACGCCCGCGGCGAGCACGCCCGAGAGCCCCGCGAGGAGGCAGCCCAGGCCGAAGTTGAGCGCTCGCAGCATGTAGATGTCGACGCCCAGCGCGGAAACCGTCTCCAGGTCGAGCGTGCCCGCGCGGATGCGGATCCCGAGCGGCGTGCGGCGCAGCAGGAGGTAGAGCGCGATCACCACGACCACGACCAGCGCGACGACCAGCAGCCGATAGCCCGTGATGAAGAAGAGCACCGAGCTCACCGGCGACATCAGGACGTCGGGCACCTCGAACGGCAAGCCGGTCGCTCCCCAGATCCTGCGCGTGAGGTCCTCGATCACGAGCGCGAGGCCGAAGGTGAGGAGCAGCGTGTAGAGCGGATCCGGGCGCTTGTAGAGCGGCCGGATCAGCACGCGCTCGACGACCATGCCGATCGCAGCCGCGGCGAGCGGGCCCAGCACGATCGCACCCGCGAAGCCCACGTACGGCGCGAACACGTAGGCGAGGTAGGCGCCGATCACGAGGAACCCGCCGTGCGCCATGTTGATCACCGAGTTGAGGCTCAGGATCAGCGCGAGGCCCAGGGCCATGAGGGCGTAGAACGCGCCCTGGATCAGGCCGTTGAACGCATTGAAGAGCAGCAGCTGCATGGGGACTTGCGCCTCCTCACGAAAGCGCCGCCGGCGAGCCGAGGCTTCGCCGGCGGCGGGAACAACGTGAATGATGCCGGAGGCGGGTCAGCCGGGATAGTCGAGCTTGCAGCCGGTCTCCGATTCCGGCAGTGCGGCCTTCTCGCCCGGGACCACGGTGGCGACCTGGAACAGGTCGGGATAGGTGCCGTGCTGCTTGATCTCGCCCGGGAACTCGCTCGACATCAACTGGTGGTCGTGCGGGCGGAAGTACACCTTGTTCGGCTGCAGCTTCACCTCGGGCGGGAGCTCCATCCCCTCGAGCGCCTTGGCGAGCTTCACCGGATTCGTGCTCTTGGCGCGCTCCACTCCGAGCGCGATCGCGTGCAGGCCGGCATAGCCGAACCAGGTGCGCGCGCTGGGATAGCTGCCGTCGCTGTAGGTCTTGCGATACTTCGCGACCCATTCCTTCACGTGCGGCACGTTGGGCTGGTTCCAGTACCACTCGAGCGTCCACCAGCCGAGCTTCGCCTCGGTGGGCAGCGCGCGCAGCACTTCCAGCTCGGAGAGGCCGCCGCCGATCGCGAACTTCTTCTGCAGGCCGAACTGGATCGCCTGCTTCATGCAGTTGAGGAGGTCCTGCCCGTCGACCAGCAGCACGAGCACCTGCGGGTTGGTCTGCTGCGCGGCGATGAGGTACGACGAGAAATCCGTCGTGCCGAGCGGCGAGAGCGAGTTGCCGAGCACGGTGCCGCCCATCGACTTGAGGATCTTCGCGTAGGCTGCCTGCAGCGAATGGCCGTACGCATAGTCCGGCGTGATGAAGTACCAGCGGCCGCCGAACTTCTTGTAGAGCGTCGCGGCGAGCCCGTTCGCGAGCATGTAGGTCGTGGTGCAGATGCGGAACGTGGTCCAGTGGCACTGGTCCCCCGTCACCGGATCGGTGTGCCCGCCGGTCACCATGTAGACGATGCCCTTCTGGTGCGCGACCTGGTTCACCGAAAGCGCCGTGGCCGAGGAGACCGCTCCCATGATGATCTCGCAGTTGTCCTGCTCGATCAGCTTGTGCGCCTTCTGCGCGGCGAGGCCCGCGTTGGCGGCGTCGTCCTCGATGAGGAGCTCCACCTTGCGGCCGAGGATGCCGCCCTTCGCGTTGATCTCGGCGAGCGCGAGCTTCGCGCCGCGCGTCTCGCTCTCTCCCTCGGCGGCATAGGTGCCGGTGAGCGGATCGTGCATTCCGATGCGCAGCGGCTTCTCGCCGGCGCCATAGGTGAGGAAAGGAGTCGCGACCAGCGGAGCGGCGGTCAGGCCGAGCCCCGCCTTGATCACGTCGCGCCGGGTGAAGTTCTTCATTGTGGGCCTCCGTTGGTGGATCGTGCAGGGAAGATGCGCGCACCTCGCTTCAGGCGAGGGAACATCAAATCTAGGCTCGCCCGACGGCCCTTGGCTGTCGGGAAAGCTTGACGCGTAGCGTAATGGATTCCCGACACGGGCGCAGTCCTTGGCCGGAACCGGGCGTTCGCTCACGCGGTCGATCCTGCATATGGACATGGGATTGCCCAAGGGGCTCGAACGGCCGCTCGCAACACCCCGCCACCTCGGTCCCTCGGAGCGAGAGCGCTTCGAGGCCTACCTTTCCGAGATCCTGCGCTCGCTGGGCATGGATCTCTCGGAAGAAGGCACGCGCGGCACCCCGGCGCGGCTGCTGCAGGCATGGATCGATTCCACCTCGGGCTACGAGCCCGACCCGAAGCTCCTCGCCACGTTCGCGCACGAGCCGATGGAGGGCGAGAACGGCGCGGCGGCGCAGGTGGTCGAGGGGCCGATCGCGTTCAGCGCGTTGTGCGAGCACCACGTGCTTCCGTTTTTCGGCGTGGCGTGGGTGGCCTACATCCCGCGCGATCGGGTGATCGGCCTTTCCAAGCTCACGCGCCTCGTACGCCGCTATTCGCGCCGCTTCACGATGCAGGAGCGCATGGGGCGCCAGGTGGCGGCGTCGCTGCATTCGATGCTGGATGCGCGCGGCACGGCGGTGCGCCTGCACGCGTTCCATTCGTGCACGCGCATGCGCGGCGTGTGCGAGAGCGAGTCCTGGACCAGCACGCTCGCCTGGCGCGGCGATTACGAATCGAGCGAGGGGCTGAGGCGCGAGTTCCTCGCGCTGGCTTCGCGCGGATGAGGATCGGCGTCGTCGCCCCGCTGGTGGCGCCGCTCGCCGAACGCCAGCCCTACGGCAACCACGTCTTCCTGTGCGACCTCGCGCGCGGGCTCGCCTCGCGCGGCCATGAGGTCGTGGTGTACGCGGCGGAGCGCTCGCGCGTGCCGGGCGTGAGCCTCGCGCGCGTGGCCGTCGATCCGCGCGTGCGCGGGCGCTTCGCGTTGCTCGACGGCGTGGGCGAGGTGGAGGCGCGGCTCATGGACGAGGCGTTCGCGCGGCTCTTCGAGCGTGCGCGCCGCCACGGGCACGACGTCCTCACGCAGCACGCGTTCGACCGCGGCGCCCTCGCCTGCTGCACCGACATCCCGACGCTGCACACGCTGCACCTCCCACCGATGCGCGCCGAAGTGGTCGAGGCGGCGCGCACCTCGCCCGCGGCGCTCGGCACGGTATCGACGACGTGCGCGAAGCTGTGGCGCGACGCGACCGGCCGCGAGGTGCTCGCGCTTCCCAACGGCGTTCCCGAGATGGCGCTTCCGGAGTGCGAGCCGAGGCCCTCGGCGGTGATCGCCGGGCGCATCTCGCGCGAGAAGGGCACGGACGCCGCGATCCGCGTCGCGCGGCGCGCCGGCCTCGTCCCCCTGGTCGTGGGCGAGATCTACGACCCGGAGTATTTCCGCGCGAAGGTGGTGCCGGAGATGGCGGGCGTCGCGCTCGTCCCCACGCTCGCGCGCGAGGAGCTGCGCGCGATGATGGCGTGCGCTTCGGTCACGCTCATGCCGGTCGAGTGGGACGAGCCGTTCGGGCTGGTCGCCGCGGAGTCGCAGCTCGCCGGCTGCCCGGTCGCCGGATACCGGCGCGGCGCGCTTCCCGAGGTGGTCGAGGAGGGCGTGGGCGGCCATCTCGTCGAAGCCGGCGACGAGGACGCGCTCACGCTCGCGATCGCCGAGGCCATGCGCCTGGACCGGGCCCGCATCCGCCGCGAGGCGCGCGCCCGCTTCGGCATGGACGCATGCGTCGAGCGCTACGAGCGCGAGCTGGCGCGGCTCGCCGCCTGAGGCGATGCGCGTCGCGCTCGTCTCCACGTGCGCGGTGCCGGTGCCGCCGCCCGCCTACGGCGGCACCGAGGCGTTCGTCGCGACCCTCGCGCGCGAGCTGGTCGAGATGGGACACGAGGTGCGCACGTATGCGACCGGCGACTCGGCGCCCGCCGGAGCGCTGCGCTTCCGCTTCGAGCACGCGACCTGGCCGCCCGACTACGAGGCGGAGGCGGTGCACGCGGCCTTCGCCGCCGCCGACGTGCGCGGCTTCGAGCCGGAGGTCGTGCACCTCAATTCGCCCGATGCGCTCGCGGCGTTCGCGCGTTGCGCGGCGCCGGTGGTGGTCACGCTCCACCACACGCGCGAGGAGCGCCTGGTCGCGCCGTACCTCGCCGCGCCGCGCGCACGCCGCATCGCGCTCTCGCATCGCCAGGCCGCGCTCTTTCCGGAGCTGGCACCGCTCGAAGTCATCCACCACGGGCTGGATCCGCGCCTGCATCCGGCGGGGGCGGGACGCGGCGGCTATTGCGCCTTCCTCGGGCGCATCGGCCCGGAAAAGGCGCCGCACCTCGCGATCGACGCGGCGGCGATCGCGCGCGTGCCGCTCGTGATCGGCGGGCCGCACTGGACCGGGACGCGCACGTACGACGAATACTTCGCACGCGAATTCGCGCCGCGCCTCGGTGCGAATGCGGCGCTCGTCGAGTGGCGCGGCGAGCTCGCGTTCGAAGCGAAGCTCGCGCTGCTGCGCGATGCCTGCGTCCTGCTTTTCCCGACGGGCTGGGAGGAGCCGTTCGGCCTCGCGATGATCGAGGCGATGCTCTCGGGGACACCGGTGGTCGCCTTCGACCGCGGCGCCGCGCGCGAGATCGTCGACGAAGGCGTGACCGGATTCCTGGTGGACGATACGAGCGGCATGGCGCTGCGGATCGGGGATGCGCGCAAGCTCGAACGCGCCGCATGCCGCGCCCGCGCCCTCGAGCGCTTCTCGGCGCGCCGCATGGCGCAGCAGTACGCCGCGCTTTACCATGGCCTCGCCATGCCCTCGGCCGCCGCATCGTGAAGCGCGAGCTCGACCACCTCGTCGTGGCCGCGCGCACGCTCGAGGAAGGCGCGGCGTGGGTCGAGTCGGCGCTCGGCGTGAAGACGCTTGCGGGCGGAAAGCATCCGCTCATGGGCACGCACAACCGCGTGCTTTCGATCGGAGGCCGCCGCTACCTCGAAGTGATCGCGATCGATCCCGCGGCGCCGCCGCCCGCTCGCCCGCGCTGGTTCGGACTCGACGATCCGGCGATTCGTGCGCGGCTCGAGCGCGGGCCGGCGCTCCTGCATTGGGTCGAA
>Ga0134126_10000810_pt1 | contig 39478 bp, 29 predicted proteins | sample KB31752_FD_96881 | JGI IMG/M metagenome (GOLD analysis project Ga0134126, IMG submission 96881) | Terrestrial soil microbial communities with excess Nitrogen fertilizer from Kellogg Biological Station, Michigan, USA - KB3-175-2 | ecosystem: Environmental > Terrestrial > Soil > Unclassified ...
ACCGGTTGCGACGATGGATTCTTCTTTTGACTTATTATTATCTTTTTCGCGATCACTTAATACGCTATTACTATTATTATTGCTGGTTGTTTCGGTTGTTGCCACATCCTGTTGCTGTTCTTGACTAACCGTTGGTACGACCGCCTTACTTTTTTCGTAATGATTTGCTTTTTCGGTAACAACAAGCTTTGTGTCTGCTTCATTATAAGCGTCTTTTGCCACTTGTTTTGCAGCTTGCTCTTTCTCTTCGGCAGGAGCTGAAGTAGCAATTGTTTGAGAAAGCAAGGCGTTATGCTCTTCTTTTTTACCAATAGGTGCCTTTTTAGCTAATGCTTCGGGCTCTTTTGCTTCGTAAGTGGTTTGTGTTTCGGGTTGGGTTATAGGTGTTGTGTTTGATATGGCTGATTCATCAGGTTTTTTTAAATTCTCTGCCGAGGCAATTGGCTTTTCATTTTTTGTAATATCGGGTGCAACCTCATTCTTAAAAAACAAAACCAAGCCAATTATTAAAACCAAAGATGCTGCCGCAGAAAAATAATAAATTGTTTTTCTGTTTTTTTCCTTTGCAACAATAGAATCAATTTCGGCGTCTAATTCATTTAATATATCGAGTTTGTCCAGTAATTTCAAACCCTCTAAAGCCTCACGTTCAAACTCATCCATATCAGCGGGCGCGTTTTTCCCTTCCTTAATTAGTTTAAGGAGCTCTTCTTTGCTGTATATGTTATGCTTGTCCTTTTGCATGGTTTTCTTCCAACCGTATTTTTAAATTTCTTTTTCCGTTTTGTATATAACTCTTCACTTTGTTTAAATCATAATTTGTTAGCTCAACTATTTGCGTGTAACTTTTATCTTTCAAGTAAAAAAGCTCTATACAAATGCGCTGACCTTCATCCAAATCTGCCAAAGCTTTTTCAAGTAAGGCGTATTCCTGTTCGCGTTTATTAGCTTGTAGATGCGTTTCTTCGGTGTTTTCCATAAAAACCTTAAAATCTTTCTCATACTCAAGCGCCTTTTTTAAATTGCTTTGAGCCGAACGAAGATGCATTAAACAAAAATTCTTACTATAAGTAAAAAGCCAGCTTTTAAAATACTCAACCTTGTGCTTTTTAAGGTCGTCAAATAATTTGGTGAAAATGTTAACACTTGTATCGTATGCCTGGTCTTGGTCTTTAAAGTACTTCATACACAAACCAAATACCAAATGCGAGTAACGCTTGTATAAAACCCCCACAAACACTTTATTACCTGTTTGCCTGTATTTATCAAGCAATTCAGTATCGGTTAATTGGGTATGACTAATGGCTTCCAAAATATTTCATTAAAAGTAAAAATTATTTATGGAATTAGCTTTATGGATGCATCTCAATAGAAACAATTAAAAATAAGACCCTATGAAAACGCAATTAATTTTATCTGCCATGGTTTGTTTGTTCTTAAATGCAAGAGCCGGCGAAACCGAAAAAACCGTTAAAACAAAACCCGAAAAAGTTATTGTATATAAAAACGGCGCTCAAATTTTTAGGCAAACACAAACCACTTTGGTTGCCGGAGAAAACAAAATAACATTTGATTGGCTTGAAGAAGGGGTAAGCGCCAATAGCATACAGGTTGGGGGTAACGGCAGTTTTATTATTACCGAAAGTGAATACACTGATAAAATGCCGGATTTAGATAAACTGAAAAATGCAGCCGATTTTAAATATGTAAAACTGATAAAACAAATAAAAGATTCTTTAGCCCTGATTGATTATAAAACCGAAGAAATAAATTACCGTAAAGAGATTTTAAACACCGAAAAAATAGTTTTACTTAATTATCGTTTGTTTAAAGGCGAAGCAAAGAAAGACTCTTTATCTTTTTTAAAAGACGGCTTAAATTATTTGCAGGAAAAACTGACTATCATTTATAACGATTTGCATTTACTTAAAAAAGAAGGCGATCAACTTAGCCTTATAAAACAAAATTTACAGAATAGATTAAACGGTGTAAATGCCGATTTAGGAGAACAAGACATTTCTTCTATTTATAAAACAAACCATCAAATTACGGTAAGCATAATTTCAGATATAGCTACGCAGGCAAGTATTAATGTAAATTATTTTGTAAACACCGCCGGTTGGGAGCCTATGTATGATTTACGCACCGAGGGTGTTGAATCTCAGGTTAAATTAACCTACAAGGGTATAATATACCAACACACAAATACAGATTGGAGCAATGTAAAATTGGTTCTTTCTACCGGAACACCGCAGTGTAATTTAAGTGCCCCCGAATTATATAGCTGGTATTTGGATGCCATTAAACCCGTCCACCAATATGATTATGACAAATCAAAGAAGGCTACATTATCATTATCGACTCCTGCACAGGCTTTTGCAAGTGGCGCAACAACAACAATGGAAAAAAATGAGGAGTATAGAGACGAACAAGAACAGGTAAAAGAAGCTTATAACTATGTTACCACAAACGACCAACAGGTGCAGGCAACATTTGAAATTAAATTGCCTTATACTATTGCATCGGATAATAAAAAACACACCGTGTCGGTTTTACAAAAAGATTTAGATACCAAATACATTTATAAAACTGTTCCTAAAGTAGATATTACAGCTTATTTATTAGCCTGTGTAACAGGTTGGGAAGACCTGAATTTATTACCCGGTAAAGCGAGTGTTTTTTACGCAGGTACTTATGTTGGACAAACCTATATAAACCCAGCTACCACAAACGACACCTTGAATTTAACTTTGGGCAAAGATGATAATGTAGTTGTAAAACGCGTAAAGCAAAAAGACAAAAGCAAAGAGAAACTATTAAATGATGATAAGGTTTACTCTTTTGCCTATGAAATAACCATGAAAAACGGCAACACAAAAAGCATAGAAATAGAAGTTAAAGATCAGTTGCCTATTACACACGGAAAAGATGTTGTTATAACAAAAGACAATATTGCTAATGCAAGCTATGAAGAAGCGACCGGAATTTTAACTTGGCGACAAACCATTAAAGCAAAAGATACCAAGCATATAAACTTTGCTTATACCATAAAAGCCCCGAAAGATTTACCAATAGCGGTTAGATAATAAAAACTAAGCCTCACAGAAATGTGGGGCTTTTTTATCTCAAATAAAAATAAGTAAACAGGGTGATGATTAAAATGCCTATTACATCTAATAGTAAGCCAACCTTAAGCATATCCCTTATAACTATTTTGTTTGTGCCAAAAACAATTGTATTTGCAGCCGTAGCTACCGGCAACATAAAACCTAAAGAGGCCGCAAAAGTAGCTGGCATCATAAGTAAAAGAGGGTGCACATGAATTTCTTTTTGCAAGGAAATCATAATGGGGATACAAAGCTGTATACTGGCAATGTTGCTGGCAAATTCACTTATAATAGTTACAATTACACAAATGCCGCCAATTAATAATACGGTTGGCACGTTTTTCATAAACACTAATCTAAATGCCAACCAATCGCTTAAACCCGATTGCTCAAACCCATAAGCCAAAGCAAAACCGCTTCCAAAAAGTAAAACTATATCATAACGTATTTTTTTTGCGTCTTCCCAAACAAGCAAAGCTTCGCCTTTGTTTAATTTAGATGGAATTAAAAATAAAAGCAAAGCTGCTGCTATAGCCACACTTCCGTCATCCAAAGCCTTGGTGTTGGGAAAAATATTTTTCCAACCTTTAAAGGTAAAGGAATCAAAAATTAAATCCTCTCTACTAAACCAAAGTAATACACAAGCACCGAACACGGTAAAAATTACTTTTTGCTCGTAACTAATTTTACCTAATGATTGGTAAGCTTTTTGGAAAAAGTTTTTTTCTAAATCTTTACAACTTACTTCTTTTAAAAAGTATTTGCTGAGTACAAAATAAGTTGCTAATAAAAATGCAAACGATAATGGATATCCAATAGCCGCCCATTTTAAAAAGTTTAAATCATGTAAATCAGGAAAGTTCTTTAAATACTCTTTAAAGAAAAACATATTTGGCGGTGTTCCCACAGGTGTTGCCATTCCACCAATGGTGGCGCTATAAGCAAGAGCAAGTAGCATAGCCGCCGCAAATTTTTGCTGATTTTTAGAAATGTGTTTTTCCATTTCGGTTATCAAAGCCAACACGGCACCAAACAACATCATAGTAGTAGCGGTGTTAGAAATCCAATTAGAAATTAAATAGGTAGAAAGCATGATGCCGAATAAAACGCTTTTTGGATTATGTCCTACAATGGATAATATTTTTAAAGCAACCCGCCTGTGTAAATCATATTTTTCTATAGCAAAGGCAATCATAAACCCGCCCAGAAATAAAAAGATAATGCTATCAGAATATTGTTGCGCTACAATTTTTGCTTCGCCAATTCCTAATAGGGGAATAAACAAAAAGGGAATTAGAGCCGTAACCGCCAAATGCACAGCCTCAGTAAACCACCAAATAGACATCCATAAAGTGATACCCGCCATATAGGAGATATGCGGATTTTTATCGTCGAGCGAAATAAAGAATACAAATAAAAAGCAGGTAAGTGGACCCGCAAGTAGTGCAATTATTTTAGAATTACTAAGTGAACTCAATTTTGTATTTTTGTTACTTAACAAATATATCAAATTATGTTTCGTATCATAACCCTGTTTACAATCGCTTTTTCATTATTTACTTTTAAAGTAAACGCGCAAGAAAAAAAACAAAAAATAAATTACGAAAAAGAAGGCTATGTTAAAGCCGAGGTTATTCATTATAAAGTAGAGGGCTGTGGTTATTTAATAGAGCTTACTGATAAAGCAAAAACAAAAATTGCTCCCGATAAATTGGCAGAAGAGTTTAAAAAAGACAAAGAAAAAATTTGGATTAAATATACATTGGCAAAAAAACAACCAATGTCAACTTGTATGGCAGGTAAACTTGCAGAAATAATTGATATAAAAAAGCGAAAGTAATTACCTGACTACCGATACGATGCCTTTATACTGATGGGGTTTACCAAAAACGTCATATAAATCTACTTTCCAAACATAAGTATCTTCTTGTACTACGTTGTTGTTTTTAGTTCCGTTCCAACCCTGGTACGGATCTGTTGTGTGATGAAACATAACACCCCACCTGTCAAATATCCATAAGTCGTATCGACTATCATCCCAGCCTGTTCCTTCAGGTAAAAAATGTTCGTTTTTACCATCGCCATTTGGTGTAACGCAATTAGGAGCGTAAAAAGTAAAAACAGGCTCTATGATAATTTCTTTTGTAATAGAATCTATACACCCCTGTATGTTTACAACAACTAATGTTACTGAGTAAGTTCCTTCCGGAGAAAATGTGTGTTGTGCGTTTTGTGTGTTGGTACTATAATTTTGACCTATAAAATCCCAGGAATTAGTTGTTATAACACCGGTCGATAAATTAGTAAAGGATATGGTGTTATCATAAATATCTGTTTCAAAAGTTGAGGCGGTAAAATCTGCATGTGGTTGTGAATACACATTTATCGAGTCAACAAAGCCTGATGAATCAGGGCATCCGTTAGTTGAGATGCCGTGTAATGTTGGATGATATACGCCCGATGTATAATAAGTATGTGTTGTGCCGTTTGGGGCGTTGCTAGTAGTTCCGTCACCAAAATTCCAAGTCCAACTATTGGCAATAATATTATTTACACCTACCGGAGAAAAACTTGCAGTAAGCGGAGCACAACCAGCTAAAGGTGTTGCACTATATGTTATTACAGGAATTGGACGAGTAACAACAACACCTGTTGCGGTTGCAGTAGTTACCGTGCAACCATCTGATAATACAGCTGTATAAGTAGTTGTAGTGTTTTGACCTGTTGGCGTTACGGTTAATGGGTTTCCTACCTGCCCAGATGGTAACCAGGTTACCGTATAATTACCGGCACCCAAACCACCGGTTTCTGTTAATGCGGTTAAACTGGCTGTTTGCCCAGGGCAAACCGTATCGTTTGTGCTTACAGTAATATTCAGTGGGGTTAACACATGCACTATTGCTGTATCAGGAACACCTGGGCAACCCTTAGAATCTTGTGCTGTTACTGTATAAATATTAATACCGGGCGGTGGAGTAACATTTATGCTTGCTGTGTTACTTCCGGTTGGTGTCCATGTATATGTGTAAGCTCCGGCATTCCCTCCAAAAGCTGATGCCGAAATAGTTGCTGTTTGCCCATTACAAATAGTTAGACCGGATGTGTTGACAACAACAGGTGTTGGTTCAAATATAGTTGCAACTGTACCGGCAGGGCAACCAACGGCATCAATTGCTAATACGGTATATGTAGTTCCTCCAACATTTGCAGATAAATTATGTGTCGTTGAATCAGTTCCTCCACTTGGTATCCAACTATAAGTTATAACCCCTGTGCCCCCTCCGTGTGTTACAGAAATAGAACCATCATTTCCGCCATTACAAGTAACGTTGGTTGTTGTTGGCACGGATAATGTTAGTGCGGGTGTTCCTGAAACAGAAAAGGTTGCAGTTTGTAAACAGTTATGGTTGTCCTGTACCGTAACAGTATATATGATGTTGCCGGCAAGATTACTTGCTGTTGAATTATTTCCTCCTGTTGGAGTCCATGTATAACTATAATTTGGTGTTCCTCCGCTTGCCGTACAACTTGTGCTGCCGTTAGCATTACCACAAGTGGCGGGCGCTCCTGCGGCAGTAACGGTTAATGGTGTTGGTTGATTTATTGTAACAGCAATTGATGCGGTACACGACATTACATCGGTTACATTAACGGTATAAGTTCCTTGTACTAAACTACTATATTGATTGGTTCCTTGCCCCGTTCCGCCTGCTGACCAAGTATAAGTAAAAGGAGAATTACCTGTCCCTGCATTTATACTTACGGTGGCACTTCCATCCGACAATCCATTACAAGAAACGTCGGTTGATGCTATACTTAAAACCGGCGAAGGAAGATTACCAACATTTACATTATTAGTGGTTGTACAACCCAATGAATCAGATACAGCAACGTTATAAATACCGGGAGCTAAATTTGATGCCATTGCTGTTGTTGCTCCACCCGGAGTCCAAGAATAAGTATAACCTGCTTGTGCAGGAAATCCACCTGTTGCAGACGCGGTAGCTGTTCCGTTGTTGTTTCCGCAACTTGCAGGGGTGCTTGTCATAGTAACAACAACAGCTGATTGTTGTGCAACTGTAACCTGTGTAGAATAAGTACAAGAATTTGCGTCTGCACCATTAATTGTATAGGTACCTAATCCTAAACCGTTTGCTGTTGGATTGTTTCCTCCGGTTGGACTCCAGGTGTATGTGTATGGAGAAACACCACCCGAAACAACAACGCTTGCCGCACCATTTGAATTTCCACAGGTTGCCGCTGTGCTAGATGTTACGGTATTTATAGCACTTGGCTGAGCAATGGTAATTACATTAGTAACAGCGCAAGGGCTTGCATCGGTTACAACAATTGTATAAGTGCCTTGTGGTAAGTTAGAGGCTGTTGGACCCGTACCACCTATTGGTGACCATGAGTAAGAAATAGGGGTTGTACCACCAACAACGTTGGCTATACCACTACCATTACTTCCGCCATTACAAGTTACACTGGTTGATGATACTGTAACTTGTGGTCCCGAACTATTTGTTACTTGTACAGTTTGAGTTCCAGTACACGAGTTAGCATCTGTAGCGGTGAATGTATAAGCCCCTGCCGCTAAATTAGATGCTGTTGTTCCTGTTCCACCGCTTGGTGTCCATGAATAAGAATAAGTTCCTGCCCCTGTACCACCGGTAACCGAAGTAGCTGTAGCTGTTCCGTTATTAGAGTTACAACTAGCAGGTGTGCTTGATAAGGTTATAACAATAGGGTTTGGTTGTGTAATAGTTACAGTTGTTTGGGTGGGGCAAGCATTAGGGTCAGTTACAAAAACAGTATAGGTGCCTGCGTTTAAACCTGTTGCTGTTGCAGTGTTATTTCCATTAGACCATGAATAAGTTGGCGCTGTTCCTCCTGTTGCTAAAGCGGTAGCAGAACCCGGTGTGCTACAAGCGGCATTGGTAAAAGAAGTAATAGAAGCTCCTAAAACATGAACCACTTTGGTTGCGGTATCAGGGGGGTTACATGCACCACCCGAAGCAATAACTTTAACGGTATAAGTTCCTGGCCCACTAAAGGTGTGTGATGGATTTTCAGCAGATGATGTGTTGCTTGCACCAGACGCTGCATCACCAAAATTCCAGGCCCATGTATTAGTAGGACAAGCTTTTGCGCCCGAATTAAAGTTTATAGTGTTACCACCACCGCAAGTGGTAGTTATAGTAGTTGTATTAATTATTCCATTTCCAACAGCTACTGAATCAAAAGCAAAACCATCGTAACCATTACAAGCATATCCGCAAGAAAAAGTTACTCTAAAAATTACACTTGGTTGTCCGGCTAAACCGGTTAAACAATGCTGGGCCACTAACCATTTTGTAGAACCATTACCGTGGTAACAAGTAACGCCAACATGAGAAGGGTCGTCAGCCACATCTACCGGATGTGTATTTCCTGCCCAAGCGTGTTTAGCAGTAGGGTCTGTTGCAGGAAACCAAACAGGTTTTGTGCCTCCACCCGTTATTGTGCCCGAAGAATAAGATGAAGTAGAATTAGTGTTATACCAATTTGCGGTGTTACAATCATTAGGATCGTTATAAGCACCAATTGTTTGCCAGGTTGTTCCATTATCGATAGAAGATTGAAGCTTTGTTCCATCAAATTTCCACTCACTTTCCCACCATACTTTCAGCCAAATATGCGGGTATTGCAAGTTTGTAAAATCGTAACAAGGGCTTTGCACCCACGACTGTTCGTTAAATTGGTAAAAGGCTCCCGTTAAACCACCCAGACACCACGACTTAGTGCCGCTGCCGGCACTATTAATTACCGGATGAGCGGGTGTGCCCCAAGCCCAATCATTTGCGGCGTAAAATTGATTACTAGTCCAAACAGGCCCTGCTTCAAAATCTTCTACATGAGGGAAAGCATTTATACATGGCTGAGCTTTGATTGATAAATTCCCCGTAAATAAGAAAACAAACAGCAATGCAAATAAGCCGGAAAGAGGAAAAACGGTAAATTTTTTTTTATGTAGGCCCATTTTCATTTTCAAAACTGTGTGCACAATGTTTTTATGAAAGTGGTTAAGGATGAAGCTCCTTTAGGGTGTTCACTTCAGTTTTAAGCAAAAGTATCTTGTTATAATTTAATACAAGCTTGGTTTAAGATTATCTTATTGTAAACTTTCTCCAGCAAAACAATAATAGGACTTTATTCTAGTTGAATTCTGAATTTTTTTGTTAAAAAACACCTTAACTATTAAAAAACCACTTATTTAGAGGTCAAAATTTCAAAAAATGCAGCCTAACCCCCAACTACTTTTACAATTGGTAGAAACGAAAATGCCTTTTGGTAAATTTAAAGGTATGGTTTTGTGTGATTTACCTGTATCCTATTTAGAGTGGTTTAACCGCAAAGGATTTCCTGAAGGTAAGCTGGGTGTGCTTTTACAAACCATGTTAGAAATTAAAATGAATGGCTTAGATGATTTACTAAAACCCTTAAAGAAAAAATAAATTACATTTGACCGCTTACCCCTAAATTATAAAAATGAAAGAATATAAAAGCTATTATACGATACAAGGCCCTGTTGATGAGGTTTATATTGCACTAACAAACCCATTTACTATTGGTTTATGGACCGGTGAAGAAGGTGCAATAATGAGTACAGAAGAAGGTAGTGAGTTTTCTATAATGGGCGACAGTATTGTGGGTAAAAACTTAGAATTTATTGAGAATAAAAAAATAGTACAGCAATGGTATTTTGGTGAAGACGAAGAAACCCCATCTATAGTAACACTTAAATTGCACAATCATAAAGAAGGCACCTCGGTAGAATTACACCACAGCAATATACCCGATGAGGCTTATGCAGACATTGTTGATGGCTGGAACACAATTTACTTTAAAGGTTTAAGAGACTTTTTTTAATCTGTGTCAGCAATTAAAAAATCAGTAGCTATAATTGGTAGTGGTCCTGCAGCATTAATGTTAGCCGCAATATTAAACGAAAAATTATTTGATGTAACTATTTATGAAAAAAATTATGCGCCAGCGCGTAAATTTTTAGTGGCGGGTGATGGCGGTTTTAATTTAACCCATTCAGAAGATATAGAGCAATTTGTAACACGTTACACCCCACAATCTTTTTTAGAAAAAAGTCTCCACTCATTTACAAATGAAGATTTATGTAATTGGTTAAAGCGAATAGGGATTGAAACCTACACAGGCACAAGCAAAAGAATTTTCCCAATAAAAGGGATAAAACCAATAGATGTTTTAAATGCGATACTGAACGAATTGAAAAACAAAAATGTTCAATTAAAAACCAAACACGAATGGAAAGGGTGGAATGATAAGAACGAACTTATTATAGAATACAATACAAAAGAAAGTTTTGTGAAAGCCGATATTGTTGTTTTTGCTTTAGGGGGCGCAAGCTGGGTAAAAACAGGTTCTGATGGAAATTGGGTAAAATTATTTACAGAGCGAGGCATTGAGATAATTCCTTTTCAAGCATCTAATTGCGCTTATCAAATAAATTGGCGCGATAAATTCTTAAAACAAGCCGAAGGAAAAGGATTAAAAAACATTTCAATTATTTGTAATGGTGTAGAAAAAAAAGGTGAAGTTGTTGTTACTAGTTTTGGGGTAGAGGGTGGGGCTATTTATGCTTTAAGCCCACAAATACGCCAGCAATTAAATGAAAACAAAGCAGCCGATATTTTTATAGATTTAAAACCAAGTTTATTTATCGACGCGATTAAAAATAAACTTATTCTTAAAAAGGATAAAACATTTACCACAATCTTAAAAGAGGAATTAAACTTGAGCCCTACACAAGTTGTTTTATTAAAAAGTGTTGTAAGTAAAGAAGACTTTATTGACATAAACATACTTGCTGAAAAGATAAAAAAACTGCCTTTACAAATAATTTCTATGGCGCCAATAGACGAAGCTATTTCGACTGTGGGAGGCATTTCATTACAAGAAGTTGACGATGATTTCCAACTAAAAAAATTACCCCACCATTACGCTGTTGGTGAAATGTTAAATTGGGACGCACCTACGGGGGGTTATTTATTGCAAGCTTGTTTTAGTATGGGCGCTTTTTTAGGAAGACAACTCAATCTAAAAGTTAACTAATATTATAATTATTTAACAAAACTCAAAATAGTTAGCTTTGCTAACTATTAATATTATTAACTAAGTTTGCGCTCTGTTTTAAAACAAGTAAAGACTAAATGAAGCTTTATAAAAACATGCCGCTAGGCAAACTTTGCTCTATGGTTACTAAACCATACTTTGGCGCGCTTACACTAAAAACCGAACACCTAAAAATCGAAAAAAACTTTTCTGTTTTAATTTTATTGGAAGAAAACAAAAATTGTACACAACAATATATATCAGATGTTTTGCAAATAGATAAAGTATCGGTAGTAAAAATAATCGATGGCTTTACAAAAAAAGGATTAGTTAAACGAACTCAAAATCCAAAAGACAGAAGAGAGTATTTTGTGGAGCTTACACCTAAGGCACATAAGGTTTTACCTAAAATACACAAAACCATTAATGAGCTAAACGATATTGCGTTTAAAGGGTTTACCCAAAAAGAAAGAGATGATTTTAGTAAGGCTATAGTTAAGGTTTACCATAATATAGAGCACTTTCCCTCTTCGCATGTTATAGTTTATAAAACAAAAAAGAAAATTAGTAAAAGTATATGAAGGCAAAAACACTTATAATCATTAGCGCAATTGTAATTGCTTTGGTGCTAATAAAAATATTTTTTCTATCACCTAAGCCGGCTAAAGCAGCGGGCCCACAAGCAGGTAAAGGGCCGGTTGTTACAATTAAAGCAGTTGTTGTAAAAACAGGAAACGTTGAAAACAAACTGGTTTTATCGGGTACGGTATTGGCAAACGAAGAAGCCATTTTAAAACCCGAGGTGTCGGGGAAAATAATCTCTATGCAAATTAAAGAAGGTGGTGAAGTTGAAAGAGGCCAGCTTTTGGTAAAAATAAATGATGCTGATTTACAAGCTCAATTGGCAAAACAATTATCATTGCAAAAAATAAACGAAGAAAAAGAACGCGACTTAAAAGCATTACTTGCCGTAAAAGGTGTTAGTCAGGAAGAGTATGATTTAGCTTTATCTACTGTTCAACAAACTAAAGCAGATATTGATTTAACGCAGGCACAAATTGCAAAAACGGAAATACGTGCACCCTTTAACGGGGTAATAGGTTTAAAAAATGTAAGCGAAGGAAACAATGTAAGTCCGGCAGATATTATTGCATCCGTTCAACAACTTAATCCAATTAAAATAGATTTTAGTGTTCCCGAAAAATATACAGCTGTGGTTCATTTAAATGATACTGTACTAATAACTATTCAGGGCACCGGGCGAAAATATATAGGAAAAGTTTTTGCTATTGATCCTAAAATAGATGCTTCAACGCGTTCCTTAAAAATACGCGCTATTTGCGAAAACAGTAAACGAGAAATTTTTCCTGGGTCGTATGCGCAAGTAACATTGATATTAAAATCAGATAAATCGGTTATTATGCCAACCATGGCTGTAATTCCAGATTTGCATGGACAAAAAACATTTGTTGTACATAACGGAAAAGCGGTTTCTGTACTCATTGAAACGGGTGTTCGTAACGATACATCGGTTGAGGTTTTAAAAGGACTTAACCCTGGTGATACGGTTGCAACAGAAGGCATTATGTCGTTAAAACCAAATGTGCAAGTAAAAATACAAGGAAAGATAAAACAATAATTAGGAAGAATGAATATTTCATCCACAAGTATAAATAGACCGGTTCTTGCCATTGTAATGAGCCTTATCATACTATTATTTGGTGTTATAGGATATAAGTTTCTTGGTGTGCGTGAGTTTCCGGCAATTGACCCGCCGATTATAACTGTTAGAACCAGTTATACCGGGGCTAGTGCAGAAGTAATAGAATCACAAATAACCGAACCACTAGAAAATGTTATTAATGGCATAGATGGTATCCGCACCATTTCATCAACCAGTGCGCAAGGAGTGAGCAGCATTACGGTTGAATTTAATTTAGGAGCCAATTTAGAAAGCGCCGCTAACGATGTACGCGATAAAGTATCACAAGCGGTACGTTTATTGCCACAAGACATTGATGCCTTGCCAACAGTAACAAAAGCAGATGCTAATAGTGATGCTATTGTAAGTATGACTATTCAAAGCAACACTCGCTCTATTTTAGAGGTGGATGATTATGCAGAGAACGTTTTAGTAGAAGGTTTGCAAACTATACCGGGGGTTAGTACTATACAAATATGGGGGCAAAAAAAATACGCCATGCGTTTGTGGATGAACCCTGAAAAATTAGCGGCATATGGTTTAACCCCTTTAGATATACAAAAAGCACTTGCTACTGAAAATCTTGAATCGCCATCGGGTAAAGTAACCGGCCGAAGCAACGAATTAATTGTACAAACCGAAGGTCGTTTAAATAATGTAACGGACTTTGAAAACTTAATTTTAAAAACAAATAGCACACAAATAGTTCGCTTTAAAGACATTGGTCGTGTTGAGTTAGGGCCTGAAAGTTATGAAACAGGTTTAAAAATTGGTGGTGTAAGTATGATTGGTTTAGGCATTGTGCCGCAACCGGGCGCAAACTATATTGATATTGCTGATGAGTTTTATAAGCGGATGGAGAAAATTAAAAAAGAAACACCTAAAGATTATAAAATTGACATTGCATTAGATAACACCAAGTTTGTACGCAAAGCGCTTTCGGAAGTAGAAGAAACATTAATCATTGCCATTATTCTAGTTGTCTTAATTATCTATTTGTTTTTTCGTGATTGGGTTATTGCTTTCCGCCCGCTTATTGATTTACCGGTTTCGTTAATTGGTGCTTTTTTTATTATGTATATTATGGGTTACTCTATAAATGTGCTAACGCTTTTAGCAATTGTATTGGCAACAGGTTTGGTGGTAGATGATGGAATTGTGGTAACAGAAAACATCTACAAAAAAATTGAAGATGGAATGGATCCCGAAGAAGCCGCACACAAGGGCTCAAAAGAAATTTTCTTTGCGGTTGTATCTACTTCAATAACATTGGTAGCGGTTTTTTTACCCGTAATATTTTTACAGGGTTTTGTGGGCCAGTTGTTTCGTGAGTTTGGAGTAGTTATAGCGGGAGCCGTATTAATATCAGCTTTTGTATCCTTAACATTAACACCAATGCTTAACGCAAAACTGGTAAGCAAAACCCATAAAAAAAGTAAGTTTTACGAAATGACAGAGCCTTTTTTCCAAGGGTTGGAAAATAATTATTTTCAAGCCGTAGGAAACTTTTTAAACCGACGTTGGGTTGCTCTGGTAATTATTTTTGCTTCAGGTGTAATGGGAGTAACGGTTTATTTTTTCTTACCGCAAGAGCTAGCTCCGCTTGATGATAGAAGTTGGTTGCGCATAAGCACTACTGCGCCCGAAGGAACATCGTTTGAGTATATGGATAAGTTTATGGATAAACTTTCAAAAACACTGGAAGATAGTATTAAGGATCAGCGTATGGTTTTATCAGTTACCTCTCCGGGGTTTGTTGGGGCGGGTTCGGTTAACTCGGGCTCTATACGTTTAATGATGAAGGATACCGCTAGTCAACGAACTAGGTCGCAACAAGAGTGGGCAGATTATGCAAGTAAAATAACTAAAAACATGCCCGAAGGAAAAGTGTTTGTATCGCAAGAGCAAACTATTTCTGCGAGCGGCGGACCACGCGGGGGACTTCCTGTACAGTTTGTAATTCAGGCGTCTAATTTTGATAAACTAAAAAACGTTATCCCTAAATTTTTGGATGAAGCAAACAAAAGCCCCGTGTTTCAGGGGGTAGATTGTAATTTGAAATTTAATAAACCGGAATTAGACATTACTATTTTACGGGATAAAGCAAAATCCTTATGTGTTTCTGTTCAGGATATTGCGCAAACTTTACAACTGGCTTTAAGTGGAAATCGTTTCAGTTATTTTGTAATGAATGATAAACAGTATCAGGTAATGGGACAACTTGAAATGCCTTATCGTGACGACCCATCTGATGTTACTTCATTATATGTACGCAGTGCAACCGGAGATTTAATTCAGTTAGATAATTTGGTTAAAGTTGAAGAACTGAGTAATCCACCACAACTATATAAATACAATCGTTACGAAGCGGCAACTATTTCTGCAGGACTTGCGCCGGGAAAAACGATTGCTGATGGAATTAATGAAATGCGTAGAATTGCAAAAAATCAATTAGACCCAACGTTTAGTACAGCGCTTACCGGCCCTTCTCGGGATTTTGAGGAAAGCGGTTCCAATATTTTATTTGCATTTGGCTTGGCTTTACTTTTAATTTATTTAATTCTTGCAGCCCAGTTCGAAAGTTTTGTTGACCCTTTTATTGTAATGCTTACGGTACCATTAGCTTTAGCGGGGGCACTTTTGTCACTTTGGTATTTTAATCAAACCTTAAATATTTTTTCGGAGATTGGAATTATTATGTTAATAGGACTTGTAACTAAGAACGGGATTTTAATTGTTGAGTTTGCCAACCAGTTAAAAGAACAAGGTTTGCCAACACGTGAGGCTATACAAAAAGCCGCAGCGGCAAGGCTACGCCCAATTTTAATGACAAGTCTTGCAACTGCTTTAGGTGCTTTGCCAATTGCTATGTCATTGGGTGCTGCTGCTAAAAGCCGCATGGGCATGGGTATAGTGGTAGTGGGTGGAATTATATTTTCGTTAGTGTTAACACTGTTTGTTATTCCTGCTATGTATTCTTATTTATCAAGAGGACATAAAAAGAAAACTGTAAAAAATTATGAATTGGAAACTGTAAAGTCTACATATGAAAAAACCGTATAACCTTATCCTTATATGTATTTGTTTAATGGCTTCTTTGGCAAAGGGTCAAGAGTTATTAAAACTAGAAGATGTAATTAAACTTACTGTTGAAAATAACTTTGATGTTCAAATAGCTAAGAACAACATACAGGTTGCTAAAAACAACAATAATATAGGTTTAGTTGGTGGTGGTCAATCAACCGGGGGCACCGTATCGGGGGGCTCTACAGGGATGTTGCCACAAATTTCTATATCGGCAGGTAGCCCCCAAAGTCCGTTGGGTGTGGGACAAACAATAAGCACTTTGGGTTACTCAAACCCGGCGTTAAATGTTAACAGTCAGAAACTAACATCAACAAGTTATGCTCCATCTATTGTAGGTACTTGGTATTTTTTTGACGGACTAAAAATGTTTGCTACAAAAAAGAAATTAAACCGTAATGAAGAACTAAGTAATTTGCAATATCGTCTTACAGTTGAAAATACTTTGTTGGCAAGCCTTACAGCTTACTATCAAATGATTAGTATACAGGAATTTATTAAATCATTAAAGCTGTCTTTGACGCTAGGTGATGATCAAAAAAAACTGGCAGATCAAAAACTAAAAGCGGGAACAGGCTCTAATGTAGATGTTTTGCAAACTCAAATTGATTACAACAATATTCAGGTTCAAATTATACAACAACAAAATTTATTAAACGACCAGCGCATTATTTTAAACAACCTTTTAAAGCGCTCACCGGATGTTGATTTTACCGTGCCCGATACTATTGTTATGCAAACTAAACCAGAGTATCAAGTGGCTTTAGATAATACAGATAAAAACAACAATTCTATTTTAATAAGCCAAAAAAGTATTGAGATAGATGAGTTGGGTTTAAAAGAGTATAAAGCTAACCGCATGCCTAAAATTGGTGTTACAGGAAACTACTCATTTCAACGTACCACCAACGATATTGGTTTGCAACGATTAAACCAAAACTATGGGTTTAATGCAGGTTTTATTTTTTCGTGGACATTGTTGAACAACCTAACTACGCATACGGCAATTAAAAATCAAATAGTGCAATTAAATTCAGATAATTTACGATTAGAAGCCTCTAAATTGCAACAAAAAGCAAACTTATACCAAGCCTATTTAAGTTTTCAAAACAATTTAAATATTATTGACATTGAAAAGCAAAGTGTGCAATTGGCCAATCAAAACCTTAGCATTGCCGCATTACGTTTTAAACAAGGGGTATCTAATTATATTGAGTATCGTACCGTTCAGCAAAGTTATGAAGACGCACAGTATCGTTTGTCGCAGGCGGCTTTCAACACCAAAATAAGCGAACTTAATTACCTGAAGGCTCAGGGCCTATTAGTGCACTAAGCAATTATTTTTTGCAACACTAATTTGTTTCAGCATCTTTGTTTCATGGCTGGCATATACATACACGTTCCTTTTTGCAGGAAAGCATGTTTGTATTGTGATTTTCATTTTTCTACCAATCTAGATAATAAGAAAAAGTTGGTAGATGCCATTTGCACCGAAATAAAAAAGAGAAAAGATTACTTAGAAAACAAACCGGTTAACTCTATTTATTTTGGTGGAGGAACGCCAAGTTTACTAAGTCTTGAAGAACTTGCACAAGTTTTATCTACGGTTAACACAAATTTTGTGGTAAGCGAAAAAGCTGAGGTTACGTTTGAATTAAATCCTGAAGACGCAGAAATAAATTATCTGCGAGAAATAAAAAAATTAGGCGTTAATCGCTTAAGCGTGGGCTTACAAAGTTTTAATGAAGAAGAATTAAAATGGATGAACCGCGCGCATAACGCACAACAAAATTTTGATTGTATAAAAATTGCACAACAGGTTGGTTTTGACAACATATCGATAGATTTAATTTATGGCAGCAGATTTCAAACACCAGAAACCTGGCGCAAAACCTTGCGAACCGCTTTTAATTTAAACACCCAGCACATTTCTTCATATAACCTTACGGTAGAAAGCAGAACCCAATTACAACACCTTATTAAAGAGAAAAAAGAAAAAGAAGTTGACAGCGAAATGAGCTCGCAATTATTTGATATACTAATAGAGGCAACTGAAAAAAACGGATTTAACCAATATGAGATTTCTAATTTTTGTAAACCGGGCTTTATGGCCGAGCACAATAGTAATTATTGGAAGGGCTTGCCCTATTTGGGCGTTGGCCCTTCGGCGCATTCTTATAATGGTGTTTCACGCAGGTTTAATGTGCGGAGTAATCCGCAATATATTCAGGCCACAGAAAACGGTAAACCGTTTTACGAAGAAGAAATTTTGACTGCAAACGATAAGTATAACGAGTATATTTTAACCCGCCTTAGAACCGAATGGGGTTGCGATACGCAAGAAATAAAAAATCAATTTGGAGAAAAATATGCGACATATTTTTTAAGTCAATTGGAGCCCTACAAACAAAAAAATTTTATTGATGTAAAGCAAAACATGGTAACTTTAAACAAGCAAGGCAAGCATTTTGCCGATGGCATTGCTTCTGATTTATTTTATACAAAGAAAGATGATAGCAACAATTACCTATAAACAAAAAACCTTTAGGGTTGATTTTTCTAAACCAATAGATATTTCTTTACCGGTATCAATAGGTGGAGTAAAAGCTTGGTATGTAAATGAGCCTGTTATTGAGCCGGTACGCATGGGTGATTGGGTGGGTGAGGTGGCTCAAGGCGGTTCTGTAAACTTTAAAAATATTACGTTTAATCCACACGGGCACGGCACACATACAGAGTGTGTTGGACATATTAGCAAGGAATTTTACTCGGTAAACAAAAGCCTGAAACAATTTATGTTTATGGCAGAACTTATTACCGTTTTACCCAAAGAGGCAAATGGTGATTTAATCATCACAAAAAAAATACTGGAAGATTTTCTGGACGATAAAAACCCGGAAGCATTAGTTATACGGACACTTTCGAATAGTGATGCAAAAACGCACAAAAACTATTCGAGTACCAACCCGGCCTATATCAACGAAGAAGCGATGAAGTACATCATCGAAAAAGATGTGCAGCATTTATTATTTGACACGCCAAGTGTTGATAAGGAAGTTGATGGCGGCGCATTACTTGCCCATAAGGCTTTTTGGGAACACCCGCAAAACACCAACGCACATCGCACGATTACAGAATTAATTTATGTGCCAAACACTATTTATGATGGAACGTATCTGTTGGATTTACAGGTAGCTGCTTTTGAAAATGACGCAGCCCCTTCGAGGCCTTTGTTGTATAGAATAATAAACTAAATAATAGTTCTACCCAATAGTTTATTAACTCTTGCTTTTAAGGCATCTAATCTTTGCACCGAAATTAAAATAGTTTGAATTTCTTCGTCGGATGAAGCAGTTCTTAATTTCTCTTTTTCATCACGAAGTAATTTTTGCAAGCGTTTCTCTTTATAAATAAACAAATCGTGATTAACCGATTTTTTAATGTTATCGGTTTCGTGAGCTACCATAATATTATGTTTTTTCCCCCACCTCTCGCTTAATTGGTCGTTGCTACTAATAAGGTTTATAGTGGTTTGTGCTAGTTGCGGGTTTTTATGTTTTACAAAATAATCGGCATTAGGAATGTTCTCGCCTTTTATTTGCAACATAAATTCATACAAAAACATCTGATAAGTGGAGTCCATAAAACTCAGTTCATCTTGCTCTAATTCGTTTAAAATAAATTCTGCCACCGAAACCTCGACTGTAACATTTTCATTATCCTCATTCAAGTGTTGTATCTCAATTAAATTGGTTCCGTATAGTAGCAGCAGTCGCACTAAATTTTTTTCTTGTTGCGTAAAGGGATTTAAATCGGCATCTAATAATTTTTGTAAATCGTCTTTTACTTCCTGATTGGTGTTTTCAGAATAATTCTGTGTTTCGACAGGTGTTGCTTCGGGTTGAAAGTTTTTCTTTACTATTTTTTTATCGCGGGTAGCTTTTACCTGAAATACCAATGTTTGTTCATCAACCTGCAAAATATGGCTGCACTCGGTAATGTATCCGTTACGTGTAATAGCATCGGGTACAATGGCTATACTTTCTATAATATCTTTTACCAGCGCTGCTTTTTTTACCGGCTCATGGCGGGCTTCTTCAAAAAGTAAATTGGTTTTAAATTTTATAAAATCAAGCGAGTTTTTCTTAATAAAAGCCCTCAAATCATCTCCGCTAACTTTTTTAGAATAGGAATCAGGATCATCCCCATCAGGAAATAAAAGAACTTTTACATTCATCCCTTCCTCTAAAATCAAATCTATCCCCCTAAAGCTTGCTTTAATACCGGCAACATCACCGTCATATAAAATTGTAATGTTGTTGGTAAAGCGATGTATCAAACGTATTTGGTCCACCGTTAAAGATGTACCTGATGACGCTACCACATTTTCAATGCCCGCCTGATGCATAGAAGTAACGTCGGTATAACCCTCTACCAAATAACAATTATCTTCTTGTGTAATTTGTTTTTTGGCAAAATACAGGCCGTATAAAACTTTACTTTTATCGTAAATGTCTGTCTGTGGCGAGTTAATGTATTTGGCGAATTTTTTGTCGCTGTTTAGTATACGTCCGCCAAAACCAATAACCTTACCTGTTCCGTTATGTATAGGAAAAATCACACGTCCCGTGTATCTATCAAAAATATCGTTAATGGTTATTGGTTGGCCATCAACATGCTTATCAGATAATATAGATAAACCGGTTTTTACCAAATACTCCGGTTTATATGCGGCAGCTATAGCTGCTTTTGAAAAAGCTCTCCTATCTTCAAAGGAGAAACCAAGCTGAAATTTTTTAATTATCTCATCTGTAAAACCTCGTTCTCTGAAATAACTTAAACCAACAGATTTACCCTCGTCGGTATTCCATAAATTATCGGTAAAATATTTTTGAGCGTAATTAGTTACTATGTACAGACTTTCTTTTTCGGTTATCTGCGCCTTTTCTTCGGGTGTAATTTCTTTTTCTACAATTTCAATATTGTATTTGGCAGCCAAATATCGCAAAGCCTCCGGGTAACTAAGGCTTTCGTGCTCCATAATAAAGTTTACCGAGTTGCCCGCTTTACCACAACCAAAACACTTATAAATTCCTTTGGCAGGAGATACGGTAAACGACGGACTTTTTTCGCCATGAAAAGGACAAAGGCCAAGTAAATTAGCGCCGCGTTTTTTTAGGGTAATAAAATCACCCACCACATCTTCAACGCGCGCGGTTTCAATAATTTTATCTACGGTATCTTTTGGTATCAAGGGGTATCAAAGATAAGCAATCCTAGTTTTTTACGGAAACTTTTGCCTTTATATTATAAAATCGGCAAAATAGTTGATTTACATCATTATTTGGGTCGGGGCTAAGCGCTACTTGGTTTGTTAAATCGGGCTTTGGGAGGCTATTTAAGACAATTGTTTCTTCGGCAGTTTTTTGTTGCAGAGAATAAATCATTTTATCGTGTTGCGATGAAAAATTTAATAATGCAGGAATATGGCGAATATCAAATAAAACAAGTGTGATTAAAAAAAGTGCCGCACCCATGTATACAATTATGCTGTTTGTTTTTACTGAGGCAATAAATTTAATAATACAGCCACTTAACAAAACAAAAACAGCAACATCAAAAGCAAACCAAATTCTACCAACCGAAAGTGTATGATATGCCAAAACACTGGCTGTTATGGTTATTCCTGCCACACACAAAACAGTAATTAAAAAATAATTTAATTTAATTTTTACATTATCTGTTGCTGTAAATGTGTTTTTAAACAACGCCCAAAAAACAATTAAAAGAAGAAGCCCTATTAATTTGTGAGGTTTGCAAAACAATTTAATGGCCTCAAAAACATTCAAACCATGGTGTGTAGCAAAACCATCAGTTTGTTGATGCACTTCGTTATAATGTAAACGAACGCCCGGGTTAGAAATACAGATAAACAGAAACACGCTAAGCATAATTAAAAAGAAAACGGTTTTTATAATTCTAGGTTTATTTTGGGTATAAAAACCCTTGTTTTTTCTTTCATTATAAAAAAGTGTGATTATTATAACCAATAAACTTGCAATAACTGATGCTGCAATATGTTCAGCCCCACCTGCAACAAAAGCCACGATAATTGTCAACAAAACAAAATCTGTCTTTTTGGTTTCTTTTATAATGAGCCAAGCACTTAACAAAACAAATACTATTGGAACCAAATGAATTATAGACGCCGAAACCCAAGCGAAAATTTCTATGCGCTCTGTAGTTAAAAAATAAAGGCACAGGATTAAAATATTTGAAAAACATAGTAGCAATCCCTTTTGTCGCATAGATGAATTTTGTAAAGAAAAAACCTCCTGCAAAAGTTTATAAATAGAGAAAACAAATAGCGAATAAATACAGATGTAAAAAACGAAAATGGTAAACGGATAGTTAGCCGGGTTGTTTAAATAACCTATGGTAACAAATGAACCCAGTGTATAAACAGGCCTGAACGAATAGAAATTATACCGACCTAAAAATGTTTTTAAAAAAGAACCATCCCTAAATTCTAAACTAATTATCATATCGTCGGGCTCACAACGAACAGAGGAAAACAGCACCAAAAAAAACAATGTACTTAAAACAGAGATTAAAATAATAACAAGAGGTAGTATGTTTTTATTCTTCAATCTATTTGCTGTTAAACGAATTCATAGTAAGCGGTAAGCCTGCAAACACAAAAGATTTTACAGCATCGGCAGAAACTTTAATTCTTTCTGCTAAAGTTTTACGCTCTTCCTCATTCCACTTTCCTAGGACATAATCAACTTGTTTGCCTTTGCTAAAAGCATTGGCTATACCAAAACGCAAACGAGCATAGTTTTGTGTGTTTAAGGTCACCTGTATGTCTTTTAAGCCGTTATGCCCGCCATCGCTGCCTTTTGGGTGTATGCGTATTTGTCCGAAAGGAAAGGCAAGCTCATCCACTAAAACCAATAGATTTTCAACCGGTATTTTTTCGGCTTGCAACCAGTAATTAATGGCTTTTCCGCTTAAATTCATAAACGTGGTAGGCTTTATTAAAATAATTTGCCTGCCTTTATATTTAAACTCAGCTACGCTGGCAAGCCTGTCGTTCCTAAACAAAGTGCCTGCATCATTAGCCAGTTCATCTGCTATTTTAAACCCAATGTTATGGCGGGTTTCAGCATACTCCTCGCCTATATTTCCTAATCCTGCTATTAAAAACTTACTCATTTATGCAGCTAATTTACTCATTAGTGTTAATTTTTAAACGAATTTTATAAAACCAAGCCCCCAATTTCCATAATTTTTAGGAATTAAGAAATTGTCGCTAATCTATTTAAAAGATTAAATTTGCTCCGCTAAAATTATCTCAATGAAAACAGTTGAATTTCGTGAAGCCTTACGTGAAGCCATGAGCGAAGAAATGCGTCGTGACGACAAAATATTTTTAATGGGCGAAGAAGTTGCCGAATATAACGGAGCTTACAAAGTAAGTAAAGGAATGCTTGCTGAGTTTGGAGCAAAACGTGTAATTGATACCCCTATTGCTGAGCTTGGTTTTGCGGGTATAGCCATTGGTGCATCTATGAATGGTTTACGCCCTATTGTTGAGTTTATGACCTTTAACTTTTCCTTAGTTGCTATTGATCAAATAATAAACTCTGCCGCTAAAATGTATAGCATGAGTGGTGGTCAGTATAGCTGCCCTATCGTATTTCGTGGCCCGACGGCCTCAGCGGGTCAGCTTGGCGCACAGCACTCACAGGCTTTTGAAAACTGGTACGCTAACTGCCCGGGTTTAAAAGTGGTTGTACCATCTAATCCGTATGATGCAAAAGGCTTAATGAAGTCTGCTATCCGTGATAACGACCCTGTTATTTTTATGGAAAGTGAGCAAATGTATGGCGATAAAGGAGAAATTCCGGAAGGAGAATACATTATACCAATTGGTGTTGCCGATGTAAAAAGAAGCGGTACTGATGTTACCATTGTTACTTTTGGTAAAATCACTAAAATAGCCTTAAAAGCAGCCGAAGAATTAGCAAAAGAAGGCATTAGTGCTGAGGTTATTGATTTACGCACAGTTCGCCCTATTGATTACGATACTATTGTAGCTTCGGTTAAAAAAACAAACCGTTTAGTAATTATAGAAGAAGCTTGGCCTTTAGCCAGTATATCTTCAGAGATTACTTATATGGTGCAAAAAAACGCGTTCGATTATTTAGACGCCCCTATACGCCGCATTACAACGGCTGATGTGCCTTTACCTTATGCGCCAACTTTAATTGAAGAATCATTACCAAATGTGGCTAAAACCATTAAGGTGGTTAAAGAAGTAATGTATAAACAAGCTTAATTAGGCTTTTTATATAAAGGTTTTTATTTTTCTGCCCAATCCATCCATAGAAAATTAATTATCTTTACTTCATTACTCATGTATAAAAAACAACACATACTTCTAAAAGCAGTATTTTTTTTAAGTGCTGCGTTTTTAATTTATTCTTGCTCTAATAATTCCCAAGCAAAAAAGAAAGAAGAGGCTGCACAAATTTCGAATGACTCTACAGTACCATCTCGATTAGATACATTTATTACAGGAAAACCTTTTACTGTTACAGGCAAGTCGGTAGAAGCCGGAAAACCAATTATTGTAAAAGCAGGCAAACCCATAATTACAAATGGGTTTAATAATATACACGACATAGGAAGTTTTAAAACTATTCGTAATGTGGAAGGAAAAATTCTTTCAGGTGTTAGTTCAAAAACGGTAAAAGCGTCAGCCAAAACTATTCCTTGTGTGCGACCTAAAACAGTTGCCGCAAAAGCTCCCGGCATGAGAGAGCAAAACCCACTGGGCCTTAAGTTTTTTGATATTGAACAAGGCCTTAGTTCATCTTATATACGTTGTATGTTGCAAGACAGAAACGGAAACATTTGGTTTGGAACAGGTGGTGGCGGTGCTTGCAGATATGATGGAAGTGATTTTACACATTATACCGAAAAACAAGGCCTGCCCAATAATTTTGTGGTAAGTATACTTGAAGATCACGAGGGCAATATTTGGTTTGGAACCGATGGCGGCGGTGTTTGTAAATACAACGGAGTAGATTTTACTATCATTTCTGAAAAAGAAGGCTTGATAAACAATGCTGTATGGAGCATGTTAGAAGACAAAAAAGGAAACATTTGGTTTGGTACTGCGGGCGGTGGTGTTTGTGTGTATAACGGTGTTGATTTTACCTACTATAATAAAGAAAATGGATTAAACAGTAACTACATTTTTAGTTTAGCTCAAGATAAGGAAGGGAATATTTGGTTGGGCTCATATGGCGATGGTGTTTTAAAATACGATGGAAAAAACTTTACTTCTTATACCGAAGAAGACGGGCTTGTTGGAAACACTGTGCAAACCATATTGGCAGACCATGAAGGCAATATTTGGTTTGGTACAGATGCAAATGGGGTTAGTAAACTTAAGGGTAACACAATTACAAATTATACCGAAGGTTCAGGACTAATGAGTAACGAGGTTAATGCCATTTTAGAAGATAAGACCGGAAACATTTGGTTTGGTTGCAATAGTCAAGGTGTTTGTAAATTCAACGGAATAAATTTTACCTGCTTTACCGAATACGAAGGATTAAGCGGCAGTTCTATTTTTAGTTTATTGCAAGATAATAATGGTAATCTGTGGTTTGGTACCGATGGACATGGTGTTACCAAATACGACAAAAGCTGCTTTACACACTTCACAAAAAAAGAAGGTTTAAGTAATAGTGCTGTTTACAAAACATTAGAAGACCACAATCACCATCTTTGGTTTGGCACTAATGGTGGCGGGGTTTGTATGTACGATGGAGAAGAATTTTATAACTATACTACCGATCAAGGGCTTGTAAACAATAGGGTTTGGGGCATAGTAGAAGATAAAGACAATAATTTGTGGTTTGGCACCAATGGTGGTGGTATATGCAAATTTGATGGAGAAAAATTTTATCAATATACCGATGAGCAAGGTTTAAGTGGCAATAAAGTTTATAGTCTTATAGAAGATCACAATCATAATTTATGGATTGCAACTAATGGTGGAGGTGTTTGTAAATTTGATGGAAAAACATTTACGCGTTTTGCGCAAGAGGAAGGATTAAGTAGCGATATAGTTTATTCAATAACTGAAGATAAAGACAATAACCTTTGGTTTACTACTGATGATGGCGGCGTTTGTAAGTATGATGGTAAAACCTTTACACTGTTAACACAAAAAGAAGGCCTTGCAAGCAATACGGTTTACTCAAGTATGCAGGATAAAAAAGGAAATTTGTGGTTTGGTACCGATGGTGGCGGAGTGTGTAAATACAATGGAAAAACATTTACTTGTTATACCGAAGAGCAGGGTTTAAGCAACGATAAAATATGGAGTGTTTTTCAAGACATGCAGGAAAATGTTTGGTTGGGTACCGAAAACGGTTTAACCAAAATAGATGCATCATCTTTAGATAAAAGCGAAATAAGCACACATGTTTATAAACTTAATGATGGTTTTTTAGGAAACGACGTTCTTCAAAACTCTTGTTACGAAGATAAAAAAGGCTTTATTTGGTGGGGTACAGGCAAAATGCTTACCCGCTACGACCCAGCTTTAGATGCCACGGATAAGCTTGCACCTATAATGCATCTTAAAAATATAAAAGTGCATTTTCAGGATATAGATTGGGATAGGGTTTTAGATGAAAAAAACGAATCGGATATTAAATTAAATGGAGTTACAAAATGGTACTATTTACCTGAAGGGCTTTCTTTACCATATAATCAAAATAGAATTACATTAGGTTATGTTGGTATAAATTATAAAAGTCAGGATAAAATTTTATATCAATATAAGTTGGATGGTTTAGAAGATAAGTGGGTTCCATCTACAGCAAAAACAGATGCGATATATAGTAATCTTCCTCCTGCCGATTATTCTTTTAAGGTTCGCGCAGTAAATAAAGATGGTTACTGGAGCGAGCCTGTTTCTTTCAGTTTTGTAATTCGTCCGCCATGGTGGCAAACCTGGTGGTTTAGAGTGCTTGCAGTTTTGTTTATTGTTTTAAGTATTGTGACTTTCTATAGATACAGAACAGCAGCTCTGCGTCAAAAACAAAAGGAGTTGGAAGATTTAGTTACAGAGCGTACTGCTGAAGTGGTTAGCCAAAAAGAATTATTAGAAGAAAAAAACAAAGAAGTGTTAGATAGCATTAACTATTCAAGACGCATACAACGCAGTATACTTCCGCCGCCCGAAGAAATGCAAAAAGCGCTTACTAATTATTTTGTATTATATAAACCCAAAGCCATTATTAGTGGAGATTTTTATTGGATGGCACAAGTACATACTAATACAGATAACGAAAACATGGTTGTACTTGCAGCTATAGATTGCACAGGGCATGGTGTTCCCGGTGCGTTAATGAGTATTGTAGGTAACACTTTGTTAAATCAAACAATAAAAAATACAGAAATAAATACACCCGCGCAGGCATTAGATTTTTTAAATCACGAATTGCCTAAAAATTTAAAAGCACAGCAAAAAGGTGAAATTATACGCGATGGTATGGATATGGTTATGTGTGCCATAAACTTTACCAAACATCAATTGTATTTTTCGGGTGCAAACAACAACCTGTACATTGTACGTAAGGGAAATCTAATAGAATTAAAAGGCGATAAACAGGCTATAAGTGGCTCAACCGACGACGTAAAAAAGCCATTTACCAATCACAGTTTCCAATTAGAAAAAGATGATGTATTATTTTTGATAACCGACGGCTATGCCGACCAATTTGGTGGGTCGAAAGGCAAGAAATTTAAGAATAAACAATTAGAAGAAATATTTGTGCAAATAAGTGGTTTAAAACCAAATGAACAAAGAGAAATGTTAGATAGCAAATTTGAAGAGTGGCGTGGTGAACAAGAGCAGGTAGATGATGTAACAATTATTGGAGTGAAAATTTAAAAACAACTTGTATTAAATAAAAAGGCCGTATGCTAGTGTAACATACGGCCTTTTTATTTTGTAATAATCAAACTTTATTTCATGGGTGTGGCATCAAAACTTACCTGCCACTGTATCCCAAATTTATCTTCAAGCATACCAAAGTAAGAACCCCAAAAAGTTTTAGCTATTGGCATCGTAACTTTTCCACCCGTAGAAAGACCATGAAATAATTTATCTGCCTCTGCTTCGCTAGCAGCACTTACTGAAATAGAAAAATTATTTCCTACAACAGTTGCATGACCAAAAGCTTCAGAGCTATCGCTACCCATTAAAATAGTTTCTTTGCTTATTGGTAACGAAACATGCATAATTTTTTCCTTTTCAGATTCAGGCATTGGTGGGTGGCCTTCCATTGGAGGCATTTCTTTAAATCTTCCCATATAACCAAAGTGTCCGCCAAATACAGATTTGTAAAACATAAATGCTTCTTCGCAATTACCATTAAAAGTTAAATAAGGATTAATGGTGGTTGATTTTTTTTCTGCTTTTACAGGTGTTGGTTTTTTACTTGCCTTTTTTACAATTTTCTTTTTTGCGGCAGGTTTGTGCTTAGCTGTTTTTTTGCTTGCTTTTTTCGCAACTTTTTTAGTTGTTTTTTTTGCCGCTTTTTTTGCTGCTTTCTTTGCCATATTATATGTAATTTTTTATTTGCTTACTCTGTTCGGTTTTCGGCTTACCCGTTTTGTAATTTAAAGGTATAAAACTTTCTTTTTTAACAACAAAAACAAGCAAAAAAAACGAAAAATTAACATAAGAAAACAAAACCTTAATACTAACTTGGTTATTGAGGGCTATGCTTGGCAAAAAGTTTATCGTATCGGCACTAAACTCTATGGTTTTGCGTTATCTTTACTGGTAGTTTATCCATGAACCAAGCTAATAACATAATAATACAAAAGCTAGATGAGTTTATACGTAAGTATTACAAAAATCAGCTTATAAAAGGCTTATTGTATTCGGTGGGGTTAGTGTTACTTTTTTATATTGGATTAAGCACCTTAGAGTATTTTGCAGAGTTTGGCACCATTATACGCACTATTTTATTTTACAGCTTTGTTATTGTAAGTGGCTATGTAATTACAAAATATATTATAGTACCTGTTTTAAAACTAAACAGTTTTGGTGAAATAATTAGTCATAAACAAGCGGCAACTATTATTGGTGGGCACTTTAGCAATGTACAGGATAAACTGCTTAATGTATTACAATTGCAATCTGTTCAAGATAGTTACGCTTCGATTGATTTGTTGAATGCTAGCATCAACCAAAAAATTACTGAGCTAAAACCTGTTCCGTTTACAGCCGCAATAGACATTAACGAGAATAGAAAATATTTGAAATATGTGGCAATCCCTTTTTTACTATTGTTTTCTATTTTAATTGTTGCCCCAAAAATATTGAAGACAGGAACCAAACGATTAATTCATCACTCATCATATTTTGAAAAAGAAGCTCCTTTTCAGTTTACAATAGAAAACAAAGATTTAAAGGCGGTGCAACAACAAGATTTTATTGTTCATGTAAAAATTACCGGAAACCAAGTACCCGCCGAAGCCTTTGTAGTAATTAAAGGAAATGAGTTTAAGTTAGAAAAGCAAAAGACGGACGAGTTTACCTATACATTTAAAAACGTACAACAAGATATAGATTTTCAGCTTTCGGGCGGAGGGTTCACATCTAAGCCATATAAATTAACTGCCTTGCCAAAGCCGGTTTTATTGGGGTTTGAAGCACAGTTAAAATATCCGGCATATCTTAATCGTAAAGACGAAATAATTAGTAATACCGGCGATATGCTTGTGCCACAAGGCACAAAAATAACCTGGACGTTTAACACCAAAAATAGCGATGGAATTTCTTTACACTTTTCTGATTCATTATTAGAGTTAAAGCCCGCAGCAGAAAATAAGTTTTCGTTCACTAAACGTTTTATGCAAAACGCAGCTTATAGCATAAATACCAATAATCGTTTTGTACAGAAGGCGGATTCAGTTAATTACTCCATCAACGTTATTCCTGACGCTTATCCTGTTATTGAACTTCATGAAAAAACAGACTCACTTAAAAAAGACATTATCTATTTCTCGGGCAATATAAAAGATGATTACGGTTTTAATCATTTTCAGTTTAAGTATAAAATTTATACTTCTGATACTGCTGGAACCTCTTCGGAAAAAGCACAAGAATACACAATGCCTTTGCAGGCAAATCAGCTAGCACAACCGTTTGTCTATTATATGGATATTTCTAAAATGCAATTAAAGCCGGGTGACAAGGTTGAATATTATTTTGAAGTGTGGGATAATGATGGGGTTAATGGCTCTAAATCTGCCAAAACAAACATTGCTGTATTTAAAGCACCTACACTTGATGAACTTGAAAAAGCAACCGATAAAAACAATGCCGATCTTAAAAATGATTTAGAGCAGAGTTTGAAAAAAACCAAAGAACTACAAAAAGATATAGCTGATCTAAACAAAAAAGTATTAGAGAAAAAACAACTAGGTTATGATGAGAAAAAACAACTGGAAAAACTTTTAAAAAACCAGAAGGAGTTAGAAAAAAAGGTTGACCAGCTTAAGCAAAACAACCTTCAGAATAATGAAGAGCAAAATAAATACAAGCCACAAAACGAAAGCATTTTAGAAAAACAAAAGGAACTGGAAAAACTTTTTGAAAATATGATGACACCTGAAATGAAAAAGATGTTTGATGAGTTGCAAAAGTTGATGGATAAGATGGACAAGAATAAGGTGCAGGAAACATTAGAAAAATTAAAACTAAGCGATAAGGATATTGAAAAAGAATTGGATAGAACCCTAGAGCAGTTTAAACAAATGGAAGTAGAGCAAAAAATGGAGGATGTTACCAAGAAATTGGATGAGCTTGCTAAAAAACAAGATGATTTAAGTAAAGAAATAGATAATAAAAAGGCTAACGAGAATAAAGATAAGGCTGACAATAAAGAAAATAAAACCACAGAGCAGAAAAAACAAGACGAAAAAAATCAGGCAGAAAACAAAAAAGAAGATGCTAACAAAACAGCAGAGCAAAAGCAAAACGAGCAAAAACAGAGCGAACAAAACAAGCAAGGGGATAAAAACCAGGCCGAAAAAAAACAAGACGAGCTAACTAGACAGTTTGATGAGGTGAAAAAAGATATTCAGAAAATGCAAGAGCTGAATAAAAGCCTTGAAAATCAATTACCTATGCCCGACACCAAAGCTCAGGAACAAAAGGCTAGTCAAGAACAACAAAACGCATCAGAGCAATTGCAAAAAAACAATAAAAAAAATGCATCTAAATCTCAGAAAGAAGCGGCAGAACAAATGCAGCAAATGAGCTCTCAAATGCAACAAGCTTTAAATAAAATGGGAGAAGAAAAAGAGGGGGAGGACGTTGAAGCAGTTCGTCAATTAATGGAAAACCTTTTGCACGTTTCGTTTGCCCAAGAGGATTTAGATAAAGACATTAAAAAAACAAAAACAAACGACCCTCGTTATACTAAACTAGCACAAAACCAAAAGCAATTACAGGACGATAGTAAAATGATAGAAGATAGTTTGTTTGCCTTAAGCAAACGTAACCCAAAGATATCGGCAACCATAAACAGAGAAATAAATGCCATACAAATGAATATGCAAAAAGGCATAACCGCACTTGAAGAACGAAATAGTGGAGAAGCTCAGGTGCGTGGTCAAAATGCCATGACATCTATAAACAACCTTGCTTTGATGCTGAACGAGGCCTTGGAAAAAATGGAAGCGGAGTTAAAGGCTCAAAGTAAACCAAAACCGGGTAGTGGAGGTTCTTGCAAAAAACCAGGTAAGAGACAAAAACCAAGCTCGAGCCCAAGTATGAGCAATATGCGCAAAATGCAAGAGCAACTTAATAAGCAAATTGAGCAGATGAAAAAAATGCTTGAACAACAAGGAAAAGAGCCCGGCGGTAAAAAACCGGGCGATAAACCAGGTCAGCAAAAAGGAGGAATGAATCCTTATGGAAACACACCGGGCGAAAGCGAAAGCTTAGCTAAAATGGCTGCCGAGCAAGAAGCCATACGCCGTAGCGTACAAGAAGCCATGCAAAAAATGAAAAAAGATGGGGGACAACAACCAGGTGGAGATATGATGAGCAAGATGGAGGAAACCGAGACAGACCTTGTAAATAAACGCATTACTCAAGAAACCATTAAGCGCCAACAGGAAATTATGACTAAATTGTTGGAAAGCGAAAAAGCCGAACGTCAGCAAGAAGAAGATGAAAAACGCAAAAGTAATGAAGCTAAAACACAAGATTATGCCAACCCTGCGGTATTTTTAGAATATCAGAAAATGAAGGAAAAAGAAACTGAATTGCTAAAAACCATTCCGGCAGATTTAACCCCTTATTACCGTCAAAAAGTAAACCAGTATTTTAATGCGGTTGAAAAATAAGGGTTTTTGTTAGAAACTCTGAAATCCCTTGCGGGACATGAAAAAACAAGATAATTAGGCCTTATTTTTGGGTGAAAATTCATAATGGCATAAAATAAATGAAACTTTTTGGTAACTTAGACGTACAAACACCTGTTATAACCCCAAAATGATAACCCTATTGAATAAAAAGATACAAATTAACTCGCAAACAAATCCAGAAGGTGTTGTTGAGCGTGCCATTGTAGATGTTTGTGAGGAGATGCAGATTGGCGAAGAAAAATTTGGAAATATTTTGTTGGCCGTAACCGAGGCCGTTGATAATGCCATTGAACATGGCAATAAAAACAACCCCGATAAAAAAGTTGAACTTTCTTACCAATCCTCTCCTGCCGAAATAACTTTTGCCATAACCGATCAGGGAAAAGGTGGATTTGATTTTACCAGTGTAACAGATCCAACAAAACCTGAAAACCCTGAAAATGCCGGACGAGGGATTTTAATTATGAAAATGTTATCGGATAAATTGGAGTTTTTAAACGAAGAAAAAACCGTTTTACTTTCGTTTAATCTGAACTAATTTGGCCTTATGGCAATTACTTTCTCTGCTTCCTTAAAAACAAAAACCCCTTCAAAAAAAAAACTAAAACTTTGGTTAAGTGCTATTGCTGTTTCTGAAAAGAAAAAGATAAAAAACCTGACGTATAATTTTTGTTCTGACGAAGAGTTGTTGCAAATAAATAAAGGGTTTTTAAAACACAACACGTATACCGATATTATTACATTTGATTATTGTGAAGGCGATGCTATTATGGGAGAAATTTATATAAGCGCCGAACGTGTTGCTGAAAATGCCATAAAACTTAAAACCGTATTTGAAGAAGAATTATTAAGGGTTATAGCCCACGGCCTTTTGCACCTTTGTGGTTACAAAGACAAAAAGCCTGAACATATAAAAAAAATGCGTAGCGCAGAAAACCGCGCCATCAAAGCATTTAAAACTTTAGTGATTAACTAATAATTTAAACCCTTTACCGTGTACGTTTACAATTTCAACCTTAGGGTCTTGCTTTAAATATTTACGCAACTTAGTGATATAAACATCCATGCTACGGCTATTAAAGTAATTATCATCGTGCCAAATAGTTTTTAACGCAAACGAACGATCTAAAATATCGTTTTGGTTAATGGCTAAAAGACGCAACAACTGACCTTCTTTAGTAGTAAGTTTTACATCTTCTGTACCACCTTTAAGCAGTTGGGTTTCGGTGTTAAACTTATACTTACCAATTACAAACTCTGTTTGTGTGTTCTCTAAAGCCATAGCTTTCATACTGCGGCGTAAAACAGCTTGTATGCGCGCCAATAACTCCTCGGTGCTAAAAGGCTTGGTCATGTAGTCGTCACCACCGGCATTAAAGCCTTCAATGGTGTCTTCTTTCATTGATTTAGCTGTTAGAAATATAATAGGCACTTGCTTATTGCTTACCCGTATTTCTTTTGCTAAAGTAAATCCGTCTTTTAACGGCATCATTACATCAAGCAAGCACAAATCGTAACTGTGTTTACAAAACACATCAAACGCCTCTTTGCCATTAACAGCAAGGGTTACGGAATATCCTTTAGCTTGAAGATACTCTTCTAAAAGAAGGCCAAGGTTTGGATCATCTTCAGCTAAAAGTATTTTTATTTTTTCTGTACTCATAGGTTTATGTTTTATTTTATGTTAGTGTTTATATTTTCTATTTTAAATGGGATGTATATTTTAAATGTACTGCCTTTGTTTAGTTCACTATCAACCGATATTTGTCCGCCATGTTTTAGTACTATAGCTCGTACATAACTCAGCCCAAGTCCAAAACCCTTTATATTATGTACGTTTCCGGTTGACACTCGGTAGAACTGATCAAATATTTTTTTTGAGTCGTCCTTACTAATGCCTATTCCGTTGTCCTTTACTGAAAGTAAAATGCCATCAGAAATATTTTCTGTGCTAATACTAATATCGGGAATTTCTTTGGAATATTTTAATGCATTATCAAGTAAGTTGAGAACAATGTTTGTAATATGCACTTTATCTGCCCATATAATTGATTTTTTTGCAGATAAATCGGTATTGAGTTTTCCGTTTTTTTGCTCTACTTGCAGATATATCTTTTCTACAGCTGATTGTATAAGTTCATTCAAATCAAAATCTGTGCGGTGCAATTTAAAGTCGCCTTTATCTAATACGGCAGTTTGTAAAATACTTTCTACCAACACACCCAATCGCTTGTTTTCTTCACGAATCATATTTGTGAATCGCTCTAATTTCTCGGGAGTTTTGCTAATCGAACTATCTGAGAGCATTTCACCCGCAAGGGCAATGGTGGATATAGGTGTTTTAAACTCATGAGTCATATTACTGATAAAATCGTTTTTTATTTCGGTGTATTTTTTTTGTTTTCGGATTGTATTTATAGTATAGAAAAATGCTAACACCAACGAAAGAATAATAACAGCAGATATAGAAAGCGTTACCCACATGGTGCGTAAAAGATAATTTTGCTCATCGGGAAATTGAATGGTGAGATACAGAGGGGCTACAAAAACATTGTTGGGAGATAAGTTTACCCTAAAAATATGTTTGTCTGGGTCAAGGTTAACAAAACCATGCTTACGAAGACGAGAGGAAGCATTATTGGGGCTTAAACTATCAGCTTTTTGTGCCGGATGAACCCATCTTTTGTAATCAGCATAAATTCCTTTTTGATGCAAATCAGTTCTTAACAAAGAGTCTAAAACCAAAGTATCTATAGTTGGTTTATATTCTTTATATATGTTTATACTAATAAGCTCGTCAAACAAATCACTAAACATTTCGGCGCGCTTTTCAACCAGTTCCGATTTAAGTTTTTCGTAATCAGAAGCACTATCAGCAAATTCTACCGGAAAATCAATAATATTATTTACGGAATCGCCCTCATACTGTCGTTCTTTGATAGAGCTACTAATAACCCCATTAGAGTCTATGGCAAACTCTTCTAAAATTTTCACCTTAATTTTTTCCTTACTTAAAGACCCAGATGGATCTCTTTGAGCTATGCCGTGCTTATATAACTGTATCTTTTTCTTAATTTTTGCTGCATTGGTAAGCTTTTCAAGCTTATCTACCACATTATCTAGGGCCTCATGTACATCACGCCTAAACTCATCTTTTTTTAATAAAACGGCGTTTTTTATCCAAAATAATTGTATGCCCACCAACGCTATAAGCGCTATAGAAACTATAAAAGTTATAAGTGTTAGGTTTTGGCGTACCATGCTACTTCACAAAGATATTTAACACATTAGCTTGTCAAAGAGTTTAACCTTTTTTAACCCCAAGCCCCCCACTTTTTTCGATAAAAGAAGGCTTTTAGTGGATTAACATTAAGATTTGTGTGCAAACCGTATTTGTGTAAATTTGCGCTTCGTTTAAAACAACATTCAATATGAAAATATTAGTAGCTATAAGTAACGTGCCTGATACAACCACTAAAATCGCATTTAGTGATAATGACACAAAATTTAGCACACAAGGGGTGCAATTTATTATTAACCCTTATGATGAGTGGTACGCTTTAGTGCGTGCACTTGAGTTGAAAGAAGCCGGTAAAGCAACAGCAGTAACTTTGTTTCACGTTGGGTTGGTAGATAGCGAAGCAACCATTCGTAAAGGTTTAGCGCTAGGTGCAGATGATGCGGTACGTGTTAATGCTGAAAGTCCCGATTCTTTTTTTGTGGCCGAGCAAATTGCAAAATACGCTAAAGACAATGCTTACGATTTAATTTTAGTTGGTAAAGAAACCATTAACTATAACGGCTCTTCGGTTGGTGGAATGATTGGTGGTTTGCTTGATTTCCCTTTTGTATCCTTGGCTACTAAATTAGATGTAAACGGAAATACAGCGACTATTGAACACGATATTGATGGCGGTATACAGGTTGTTGAATGTGCTACTCCACTTGTTATATCTTGCTCTAAAGGCATGGCAGAACAACGCATCCCAAATATGCGCGGTATTATGGCGGCTCGTACTAAGCCAATTACGGTTGTTGAAGCTACAACGGATGCGCCTTTAACAAACATTAAATCGTTTGCGCTAACAGCAGGTAGAACTACTTGCAAATATATTGATGCAAACAATGTTGAAGAGTTAGTAAGCTTGTTGCACAACGAAGCAAAAGTTATTTAAGAACGTTTATAAAATTTAAGATATGTCAGTACTAGTTTATATAGAAATTGCCAAAGGAAAAGTAAAAAAAGCCTCGTTAGAAGCCACTAATTACGCCGCACAAATTGCTACACAATTAGGTACATCGGCCACAGCCATTGCTTTTAACGCAGATGCCGCACAAACCGAAGAAATTGGTAAAGCAGGCGCTAAAAAAGTATTAGTTGTAAAAGGAGATCAATACAAAAATAATGACGCAGTTTATTTAAGTGCGGCCATTGAGCAAGCGGCTAAAGCAGAAGGCGCTAAAGTTATCATCACTTCTTTTGATGTTACCGGAAAATCATTAGCACCAAGACTTTCGGCTAAATTAAAAGCCGGATTAGTTGCGGGAGCGGTTGATTATCCTACTGTAAACGGAAACGTTTTAGAGGTAAAGAAAAACGTGTTTTCGGGTAAAGCTACCGCTATTTACACCATCAATTCTGATGTAAAAATCATCTCTTTAATGCCGAACAGTTTCCCTGTAAAACTAAGCGACAATAAAGCTGAGGTGGCTGATTTTGCAGTTGATTTAAATGGAATCACATCAAAAATTGTAATAAAAGAAACTAAATCAACCGATACAGCCGGAATGATTCCATTACCAGAAGCTGAACTTGTTGTATCTGCGGGTCGAGGGTTAAAAGGCCCTGAAAATTGGGGTATAATTGAAGATTTGGCTAAAGCAATTGGCGCTACTACAGCATGTTCTCGTCCGGTAGCCGATATGCATTGGCGCCCACACCACGAACACGTTGGACAAACGGGTATCGCTATTCGCCCTAATTTATACATAGCTATTGGAATTTCAGGTGCAATACAGCATTTGGCCGGCGTAAACGGAAGTAAAACCATTGTGGTTATTAATACAGACAAGGAAGCACCATTCTTTAAATCAGCAGATTACGGCATTATTGGAGATGCTTTTGAAGTAGTTCCAAAGCTTACCGAAGCCATTAAAAAATTAAAGGCTAACAATTAAAAAATTGCTAAATTAGTTGGCTCATTTAATGAAGAAAGTACCTCTAGATATTGTTGGATTAAGTTATAGCCAAACCCAAACTGGTGCTTATGCATTGGTGCTTGGCGAAGTAAGTGGTAAACGACGTTTACCTATTATTATTGGCGCTTTTGAGGCTCAGGCAATAGCCATTGAGTTAGAAAAAATGACTCCTAGTCGCCCGCTTACCCACGATTTATTTAAAACCTTTGCCGAAACTTTTAGCATTAATGTAAGCGAAGTGGTTATTTATAACCTGGTAGAGGGGATTTTTTACGCCAAACTTATTTGCAGCGATGCTACTCAACAAGATTATGAAATAGATGCCCGTACCAGCGATGCTATTGCCTTGGCGGTTCGCTTTAACTGTCCTATTTATACATACGAATTTATTTTATCGAGTGCCGGTATTATTTTAGAAGACGAATCTTTACCGTCATCTGGTAACGAAGGTGAGCTTCCGGAAGAGGTGCAAGAACATGTTTCGGGCAGAGATGATAACGAATATCATAGTAAATCTACCGAAGAGCTTAAAACACTTTTACAAACTGCTTTAGATGATGAGCAATATGAGCTTGCCTCTAAAATTCGCGACGAGCTTAACAACCGTAAGCAGTCGTAAGCTAAGTCTTTTATGAGAAAGATATTTGTAACCGGTATTGGAACAGATGTTGGAAAAACAGTTGTTTCTGCCGTGTTAACACAAGCTCTTAAGGCTGATTACTGGAAACCCATACAAACAGGAACAGAATACGACAACGATACCGAGCGAGTAAAAAAATTGGTTACAAGTCCTAGCTCGGTTTTTCATAAAGAGGCTTATGCCTTAAAAGCATCAGTTGCTCCTTATGCCGCCGCTAAAGCAGAAAACATTCGAATTGATTTAGAAAATATTCGTTTACCCGAAACAAGCAACACCTTAATTATTGAGGGTGCCGGAGGTTTGTTTGTACCGCTAAACGAAAAAGATTTTGTGATTGATTTAATTACCAAGTTTGATGCTGAAACTATTTTGGTGGTACAAAATTATTTGGGCAGCATTAATCACACATTACTTTCTATTGAAGCACTAAAAAGCAGAAACATTAAACTACTTGGTATCATAATAAGCGGTGTTGAAAACGTGATGTCTGAGGAAAGCATTTTACAGCAAAGCGGAATAAAACTATTAGGTCGTTTGCATAAAGAAGGAAGTATTACGGCTGAGGTTATAAAAAAATACGAGACCGAATTTTCTACCATATAATGGATAGCGGCAACTGGCAGAAAAAAGATTTGCAATATGTGTGGCACCCATTTACACACTTAAAGTATGCCGAAACACCCATAAACATTATTCGTTCTGAAGGTTCTTATTATTTTGATGAGAATGGCAATAAATATATAGACGGCATTTCATCCTGGTGGGTAAACTTACACGGGCACTCGCATCCATACATTGCTAAAAAAGTTTACGAGCAACTAAGTACAAACGCACACAGTATTTTTAGCGGCTTTACACACCCCCAAGCCATAGAGCTTTCTGAAAGGTTGCTAAACCATCTTCCAAAAAATTTCTCGAAAGTTTTTTTTAGCGATAATGGTTCTACTTCGGTTGAGGTAGCACTTAAAATGGCTTTGCAATTTTGGCATAATCAAAACAAAACAAAAACAAAAATAATTGCTTTTGAAAACGCCTATCACGGCGACACTTTTGGTAGTATGAGTGTTGGTGAGCGCAATGTTTTTACAAGCGCGTTTTCTCCATTGTTGTTCGATGTGCTTCGTTTACCTGTTCCCA
>Ga0134126_10000811_pt1 | contig 39466 bp, 31 predicted proteins | sample KB31752_FD_96881 | JGI IMG/M metagenome (GOLD analysis project Ga0134126, IMG submission 96881) | Terrestrial soil microbial communities with excess Nitrogen fertilizer from Kellogg Biological Station, Michigan, USA - KB3-175-2 | ecosystem: Environmental > Terrestrial > Soil > Unclassified ...
GTTCGCCGAGCCCCGGCCCCGCTCGGCCGCCCCCGGTCGGCTACAGGACCAGGTGGCGGGCGCGCTCACCGCTTACCGGCAGCGTCGGTGGCGGACCAACGATCAGCGGATCGGGGTGGCCCACGATCTTCTTATCCCGGTCGGCATAGGGGATCCTCGACAGCACGTAGCGCATCGCTTCCAGGCGCGCCCGCTTCTTGTCGTTGCTCTTCACCACCGTCCACGGCGCATCGGCCAGGTCGGTGAAGAAGAACATGGACTCCTTGGCCTCGGTGTACTCATCCCACTTGTCCAGCGAGGCCAGGTCGACCGGGCTCAGCTTCCAGCGCTTGACCGGATCGGTCTGGCGGTTGATGAAGCGCCGCAACTGCTCGGTCCGCGACACCGAGAACCAGAACTTGACCAGCGTGATGCCGTCCCTGGCCAGCATGCGCTCGAACTCCGGCGCCTCGCGCAGGAACTCCATGCACTCCTCGGGCTGGCAGAAGCCCATCACCCGCTCGACGCCGGCCCGGTTATACCAGGACCGGTCGAACATCACGATCTCGCCGGCGGCCGGCAGATGGGCGATGTAGCGCTGCAGGTACCACTCGGTCTGCTCCTTCTCGGTCGGCTTCTCCAGCGCGACCACCCGCGCCCCCCGCGGGTTGAGGTTCTCGGTGAACCTCTTGATCGTCCCGCCCTTGCCGGCCGCGTCGCGGCCCTCGAAGACGACCATGAGGCGCTCGCCCACCTCCTTGGCCCAGTGCTGCATCTTCAGCAGTTCGATCTGCAGGTCCCGCTTCTGCTCGTCGTACTCACGCCGGCCTAGCCGACTGGAATACGGATAGTCCTCCCGCCAGGTGTAAGGCTTTGAGCCGTCCGGTTTCACCAGCTTGGTTCGGTCCCCCCGCCGGCGCGTGCGCAGTCCGAGCTGCCGGGCGAGCTGGTCAAGCAGCTCGCTCACCTGCCCGTTAGCCGCCGCGCCGGACACTGATCCTCGCGATGATGAAACTCACCACAGGTCCCCCGTTCCGACACCAGCGCCAGCCTCCCCGCGACGCTGAATGACGAGCTAGATACCCTCCGCCGGCGGTGACACACGCAAGACGCGGGAGCGGCCAGGCCCGCTCACAAGATTCCGTGTCCTGATAGCAACCGAAAGCCGAGGTTAAACGTCCAGAAAAGCGAACAAGCTCTTCTTGTGCAGCTCGCTGGCGCGGATGCCATTCGCGTCGGTGCACCGGGTCGGGCCCGGATTCTGCGAACATGCAGCGGGATGCACGTAGATGAGGGCCGGCAGGTAACTGAGGAGCGGGAATGAGGCAGGCAGTTCGGCGGTGGCTGACCGGCGCGGGTGCGACGGCAGCGGTCGGGGCGGCGATCCTCGGCGGGGCGGGTACGTCGGGGGCGGCAACTAACAGTGCCGTCGGCCGGGCTGCCCCGGCCCACGCGGCGCAGGCGGCGAAACAGGCCGCCCTGGCCTACGTGCCCAGCGGGCATGTGATCGTATACGGCCAGCACGGGCCGGCGGTGCGGCGGATGCAGCGGCGCCTGGCCGAGCTGCATTACTACCCCGGCAAGGTGGACGGCCAGTTCGGGCAGAGCACCCTCGAAGCGGTCTGGGCGTTCAAGGAGATCCAGCACCTGGGCACGACCAGGGACCCCAACACCGCGGGCATCGCCTTCCAGCACCGGCTGGTCAACCCGCGAATCCCCAGGCCGGTCTATCCGCGCGGCCGCCACAACGCCTACCTGATCGACGTCAACCAGAACATCGAGGCCCTGGTCCTGTTCCACAACGGCAAAGTGGTCCTGATCAGCCACGTGTCCTCGGGCGGCCGGTACACCTACCCTTGCCCTGGCGACCCGAGCGCTACCTGCGGCCCGGCCATCACCCCGGACGGGAAGTACCAGGCCCACTGGTTCCACAGGGGCTGGATGCAGGTGCCGCTGGGCGAGATGTACAACCCGGTGTTCTTCATCGGCGGCGCGTACGCCATCCACGGCGACATCCCGGTGCCGCTCCAGGCCGTCTCGCACGGCTGCGTCCGGATCCCCATGGACGTGGCCAACTTCTTCCACCGGCTCATCCCGATCAGCGAGCGAGCCGGCAAGGGCGCCGAGATCTACATCTGGGGTCGGACCTGATCAGGCCGTGACCTAGTGAGCGAGCGGGGCGGGCCGATGCGGGCCGCCCCGTTCGCCTTGTGACCAGTGTTCCGGCCGTGCCGCCATGCCTCCCGAGTGACGGACTAGGGATTGCAGGTAGGCTGACGCGGAAAGTCGGACAAGGTCATGCCGGACAGCCTCGCTGCCCGGGAACTGGGGTGGGTTCGGATGCGACGAATGGTTATCGCGGCCACCGCGGCGGTCGCCGCCGCCGGGCTGGCCGCCTGCGGCAGCACTACCTCGTCTGGCGGCTCGTCCGGCGGCGGGTCTGGCACCACCGGATCGGCCGCTAGCTGCTCGAACGCGTCGATCCAGAAGATGCTGTACACCAAGGGCGTGCTGACCGTGGCCACGGACAAGCCGGTCTACCCGCCCTGGTTCGAGAACAACAACCCGGCCAACGGCAAGGGTTACGAGAGCGCCGTGGCTTACGCGGTGGCCAAGCAGATGGGCTTCAAGCCCTCCCAGGTGCACTGGGCCTACGAGCCCTTCAACGCCTCCTACGCGCCGGGACCCAAGAAGTTCGACTTCGACATCAACGAGGTCTCCTACACCCCCCAGCGGGCCACCGCCGTCACGTTCTCCAACAGCTACTACCAGGACAACCAGGCCCTGGTCGCGCTCAAGGGGACACCGATCATCACCCATCACGCGCCCGCCGATCTCAAGAAGTACGTCTACGGCGACCAGATCGGCACGACCAGCCTGGCCTTCATCACCAGCCAGATCCAGCCGACGAGTCAGCCCAAGGTCTTCTCAACCCTGAACGACGTCAAGTCGGCGCTGCAGACTCACCAGATCGCGGCGCTGGTGACCGACGCCCCGACGGCCCAGTTCATCTCCTCCTCGGAGATTCCGCACTCGGTCACCGTGGGCCAGTTCAGCAGCGGCAGCGGCCACTTCGGCCTGCTGTTCAGCAAGGGCAACCCGCTCGTGACCTGCGTCAACAAGGCGCTGTCTACGCTCACGTCGAACGGCACCCTGACCGCGCTGCAGCACCAGTGGCTGAAGATCTACCTCAGCATCCCGACGATCAAGCCCTAGCCCGAAGCCAGCAGACCAGCCGCCATGACAGACAGCGAGCAGCCCGGTACCGCGCCGGGCCTAGACGTCGAGCCCGGCCTGGGCCTGGGCGGCGGAGCCCAGGTCCCGGCCTCGTTCGGGGGCGGCCGCGGGCCCCGGCTGCTGTCCGGCGGCGGTCGCCGGGCCACGGCCATCTCCACGGTCAGCACCATCGTCGTGCTGCTCGTGATCGTCGTGATCTTCCTGCGGGCGCCGGGCAGCGCCGCCGTGCGGCACACCTTCTTCAACCCGCACGACATGTGGCAGGCGCTCACCGGCTCGGCCAAGGGGACCTACTCGGTCGGCGAGGCCCTGTGGCTGAACATCCGGATGTTCCTGGCCGCCGAGGTGCTGATCCTCATCCTGGCCCTCGTCCTGGCCCTGATCCGGCAGTCCACCAGCCCGGTGATGTTCCCGCTGCGGGTGCTCAGCATGATCTACGTGGACTTCTTCCGCGGCGTCCCGCTGATCCTGGTCATCTACGCGATCGGCTTCGGGCTGCCGGCGCTGCAGCTGGGGGTGATCTCCCGGCAGTCGTACGCCGTTTACGGGGTCATCGCGCTGACGCTGTCGTACTCCGCCTACGTCTCCGAGGTCTACCGGGCCGGGCTGAACTCGGTCCACCGCAGCCAGGTCTCGGCCGCGCGGTCCCTGGGTCTGTCCCAGGTCACCGCGCTGCGTTACGTGATCCTGCCGCAGGCCGTGCGCAACATCATCCCGCCGCTGCTGAACGACTTCATCAGCCTGCAGAAGGACACCGCGCTGGTCGGCGTGCTCGGCGCCATCGAGGCCAACCAGGCGGCCCAGATCTACGCCAGCACCGAGTTCAACTACTCCAGCTTCACCGTGGCCGCGATCTTGTTCCTCATCCTGACCATCCCGCTGGCCCGGTTCACCGACCGGCTGATCGACCGGGACCGCCGTCGGCGGCTGGCCGGGGCGACGACATGAGGCGAGCGGGGAGCACGGCATGAGCCGGTGGGAGACCGAGCAGGCCGGAGCGCCGACGGCGCCGTCGGCGCAGGCCATCCTGATCGAGGACCTGCACAAGTCGTTCGAGGCCAACCAGGTGCTCAAGGGCATCAACCTGTCCGTGGCCACGCACGAGGTCATCTGCCTGATTGGCGCGTCCGGCTCGGGGAAGTCGACCCTGCTGCGCTGCGTCAACCTGCTCGAGCCGATCAACAGCGGCCGGATCAGCATCCTCGGGCACCAGGTCACCGGGACCAACGTGGACCAGAACCTGGTCCGCCGTCAGGTCGGCATCGTCTTCCAGTCCTTCAACCTGTTCCCGCACATGAACGTGCTGCGGAACGTGGTCCTGGCCCCGACCAAGGCGCTGCGGATGCCACGGGCCGAGGCGCTGGCGCAGGCCAAGGAACTGCTGAGCCGGTTCGGCCTGGCCGACAAGCAGGAGGAGTATCCCGACCGGCTGTCCGGCGGCCAGCAGCAGCGGGTGGCGATCGTCCGGGCGCTGGCCATGCACCCGCAGATCATGCTGCTCGACGAGGTGACCAGCGCGCTGGACCCCGAGCTCGTCGCCGAGGTGCTCGACGTGATCAGGGAGCTGGCCCAGGGCGGCATGACCATGCTCATCGCCACCCACGAGATGGGGTTCGCCAGGGATATCGCCAGCCGGGTTTGCTTCCTGGAGGGCGGCCAGATCGTCGAGGACGCGCCCCCCAGCGAACTGTTCACCCATCCCCAGGATGAACGGACTCAGCGGTTCCTTCGACGGATCATTGACGCCGGGCGCCTCTGAGGCCAGACAGTGCAGGCCTGCGGCCAGGGCCGCTAACGCCGGCGACCCGGTTTGATCTTGATGATCCGCCACCAGGTGATCAGCGTGAACGCCAGCCCGAGCACCAGCATCGCGATCATGTTCTTGAGCCAGACCGCGGAATGGTGCTTCCAGATCGGATCGGTCGGCAGCGCCTGAACGGCCGGCGTCGGGGTGCCCGCGGCCAGCGGCCTGGGCTGGCCCGCGGCCGAGGTCCCGGCCCCAACCGCCACGGCCGGACGGCCCTGGGCGGGCCGAGCCGTGTCGCCGGCCCTGAACCGGTCCGGCAGCGTGCCAGGGCCCGCCGCCCTACCCCCCGTCGCGTTGCCCCCTGTCGGCTTAGTCTTGGTCCCCCCCGGATTGACGCCCGGCGGCTGCTGGATCACGTTCAGGCTCACCGTCGAGGCCACCGCCGCGAAGCCCCACCGCGACGGCGACAGCCAGGCGATCTGCTCCAGGCCCGCCTTCCCGGCCACGGGGAAGATCCCGCCGGTCAGGATCACCTGGAACATCACGCCCACGACCAGCAGCGGCATGGTCTTGTCCGAGGTGTTCACCATGGCCGAGATGAGCAGGCCCAGCGTCATCGAGACGACCGCCAGGATGCCGATGGCCAGCACGATCTCGACCAGCGGCAGGTGCTTGAGGAACGAGCCCGAGTGCGGGAGCTTGCGCCCGAACAGGCCGATCAGGACCAGCACGATGGCCTGGACCGCGCTGATCACCGCCAGGATGATCAGCTTGGAGGCCAGGTAGGCACCGGCTGACAGGCCGGCGGCCCGTTCTCGGGTGTAGATCGACCGTTCCTTGACCAGTTCCCGTACCGAGTTGGCGGCCCCGATGAAGCAGGCCGCGATGACCAGGATCAGCAGCACCGACTCCGCGTCGGTGTTGCCGCGCCCGGTCAGCCCGTGCGGGGAGGGCACCAGGGCGGCCAGCACGCCCAAGATGATCGGCATCGCCGCCAGCACGGCCAGGTAGGCCCGGTCCGACGAGATCACCGACAGGTAGCGGCGGCACAGCGTGCTGAACTGGGCCAGCCGGTTGCGGCTGGCGGGCGACGCGGCGGCGGCCTGGGGCGCCCTGGCCACCGGGGCGGGCTGGTCCATGTCGGCCGCGATGTAGCGCTGGTAGTACGGCGAGCGGCGGTAGTCGGAGGCCCAGTCCCGGTCTGGCTCATTCTCGAACGCCTGGAAGACCTCGGCCCAGCCCGGCTGACCGAAGTGGCGCAGGCCCTCCTCGGGTGGGCCGAAGTAGGCGATCTTGCCGCCGGGCACCAGGACCAGCAGGCGGTCGCACAGGTTCAGGTTGGCCACGCTGTGCGTGACGACGATGATCGTCCGACCGTCGTGGGCCAATTCGGCCATCTGCTCCATGACCGATTTGTCCAGGCCGGGGTCCAGGCCGGAGGTCGGCTCGTCCAGGAACAGCAGCGACGGCTTGGTCAGCAGCTCGAGCGCGACGTTGACCCGCTTCTGCTGGCCGCCGGACATGGCCGAGATGCGCGTCTTGGCGTGCCGGCTCAGCGCCAGCTCCCCGAGCACCTCGCTGATCCGGCGGCGGCGCTCGGCCTTGCTGACGTCGCGCGGGAAGCGCAGCTCAGCCGCGTAGCCCAGGGCGCGCTCCGCGTTGAGCTGGGTGTGCAGGATGTTGTCCTGCGGGACCAGCCCGATGCGGTGCCGCAGCTCGGCGTAATGGGTGTAAAGGTCGCGGTTGTCGTACAGGACCCCGCCGCCGTTGGCCGGCGCCATGCCGGTCAGCGCGCCGAGCAGGGTCGACTTGCCGGCGCCGCTGGGGCCGATGACGCCGAGCAGGCAGCGCTCGCCGAGCGGGAAGCTCACGTGATCGAGCAGCACCCGGCCGCCGGGCAGCGTGACCGTGAGGTCCCTGGCCTGGAACGAGATGTCGCCGGCGTCGATGAACTCCTGCAGTTCCTCGCCCACCAGCCGGAAGGTGGCCGGCCCGACGCCGATGAGGTCGTCCTCGGTGACCGGGGCGGCGCTGATCCGCTGGCCGTTGAGGAAGGTGCCGTTGTGGCTCTCGAGGTCGACGACCTCATAGCCGCGCCCGGTCCGGCGCAACTGGGCGTGGTACCGGGACACGCTCAGGTCCGAGACCACCACATCGTTGTCGGCGGCCCGGCCGATCCGCAGCATCGTGGTCGTTACCCGCATGACGGCGCTCGGCGGGCGCTGGTACACCTGCGACTCGGGCACGTTCTTGAGGCCCTGCCAGTCCGGGTACTGGCCGGGGGTCGGCTGAGCCGGCACGGGCGGTCCGGCGGGCGGCTGGGCGGGCGGGGTCCGGACCGGCTGGGCCTGAGCCCGCTGAGCCTGGACGGGCGAGGCCTGAGCTGGCTGAGCCTGCGCGGGCGGGGCCTGCGCCGCTGGGGCCTGCGCGGGCGGGGCCTGCGCGGGCGGGGCCTGAGCTGGCTGAGCCTGCGCCGCTGGGGCCTGCGCCGCCGGGGCCTGGAACGACTGCGGCTGGTGGGACGGCGGCGGCGCCGGCGTGACGGGCTGCGCGGCCGGGGCCCCCGATGGCGTATGGGCGGGCGCATCGGCCACCGCGGTATCGCCGTGGCCCGCGGCCGGCGCCCGGCCCAGCGAGCACGAGACGGCCGGGCCATCCTCCGGATGACCAAGCCGAACGAGGCAGTTACCGGTGATCGGAACCTGCCGGACCCGGTCCAGGCCGACGAAGGTCCCGTTGGTGCTGCCCGAGTCCTCCAGCAGCCAGAAATCCCGTTCCAGACGCAACACGGCGTGGTGCCAGGACACGCGCGGATCCTCCACGACGATGTCCGATTCCGGATCGCGACCGATCCGGTAGCTGGGGCCGGCCTGGAGCATCCGGTCTGACCCCTGCGCGCGTACGTATAGCGGCAGGTCGCCCGGCGAGATGGCTCGGTCGATCTTCATCTGCCAACTCTAGAGGGATTTGCGCCGGAGCAGAATTGGCGGCTGGATGTAGGATCTCACCGCACCAGGATTCCATCTGTCGTACATCTAATCCACACGCCCCGTCCGGCCGCGACCGGTGAGCTGTGTCCGGGATGCTGCGGTCTGTGGCGTCGCTCCTGGGCGCTGGGCAGCGGGGCGTCCCCCTGGTCGGGGCCCATCGCGACCAGCGGGCCGGTCGGCCCGCTGGTTCGCATCGGGCGTAACCATCGCATATCAGGCCGCACGGTGCTGGTGTAGCGAGCACGCCTCCCGGTTACGATCATGTGCGGGGTTCTATGGCGCGCCGAGTGGGCACGGCGAGCTAGATAATTGGACGGTCCGAAGGTGTATGACCGGGCGTCCGGCATTGTGTGTACCGGCCCGGCCGCCGTGCGTGGCGAGCCGGGCTGCGGGGCGGAAAGCGGGTGGAGGAGCTGTGAGCGAGGAATCGCGCGGCGGTCCTGATGACTTCGCCGCGGGATCGCTCGTCGCCGGCTACCAGCTGGAGGAGCAGATCGGCCGGGGCGGCATGGCTGTCGTTTACCGTGCCCACGATCCCCGGCTGGACCGCGACGTCGCGCTCAAGATCCTCGCGCCCGGACTGTCCCAGGATGAGGCCTTCCGGCAGCGGTTCATCCGCGAGTCGCGGGCCGCGGCCGGCGTCGACGAGCCGCACATCATCCCGGTCTACGAGGCCGGCGAGGACCGCGGCGTGCTGTTCATCGCCATGCGCTTCGTGCGCGGCGGCGATGTCCGGTCGCTGCTGGACCGGGACGGCCCCCTGTCGCCCGCCCGGGCCACCGAGATCATCTCCCAGGTGGCATCGGCGCTCGACGCCGCGCACGCGCGTGGCCTGGTCCACCGTGACGTCAAGCCCGCCAACATGCTGCTCGAGGAGAGCCCCGACAGCGACCGGCCCGACCACGTCTACCTGGCCGACTTCGGCCTGACCAAGGCATCCCTAGGTCAGGCCGCCGCCGGCCTGACCTCCACCGGGCAGTTCCTGGGCACCCTGGACTACGTCGCGCCCGAGCAGATCGAGGGCCGCCCGGTGGACGGGCGCACCGACCTGTACGCGCTCGGCTGCGCGGCCTTCGAGCTGCTGACCGGAGCACCGCCGTTCCGCAGCAACGAGGGCATGGCGGTGATGTACAAGCAGGTGTCCCAGGCCCCGCCGCTGCTCAGCTCGCGTCGGCCGGGGCTGCGGCGCGAGGCCGACGACGTGCTGAACCGGGCCCTGGCCAAGCGCCCGGAGGACCGTTACCAGAGCTGCCGGGAGTTCGCGGCCGAGCTGCGCCGGGTGTTCGGGCTGCGCTCGGAGTCCGGCCCGCAGGGTCAGCCGCCCCCGAGGCCGGCCACCGAGATCGCTGCCCCCATCAGCCGCCCGGCCGGCCGCCCCGAGCCGGGCGAGGAGGCCGCCGCCGCCGCGGCCGCCGCCGCCGCCGCGGGCCTGGGCGTAGCAGGCGGCCCGGAGCGGGCCGGCGGAGCCGGTCCTCAGGGTCCCGGCGCGACCGAGCTCAGCAACCTGGGCGGCGAGGCCGGCGCCGGCCGGGCCGGCGCGGCGGCCGCGGCAGGCATGGCCGGGTCTTCCGGCCCGGGTGGCCGCGGCCGGACGTCCGAGCCCGGCGCCGACGGCGACGACACCAGCGTCATCGACGCTATCCCCGACGACGACACACCTGGCCGCGGCGGCCCGGCCGGAGGAAAGGCCGGGTCGGCGGCGGCCGCCGGGCCGCCCGAGGCCGAGTCGGCCAGCCCCGACGCCTCCGACGAGCCCGGTTCCCCCGCGTCAGCAGCGCCAGGCCGATCCGCTCGACCGTCCCCATCAGGCTCCGTCGGCCCACCAGACTCGAGCGACGCACCCGGATCGGCGGCACCGGCCGTCTCTGGATCCGCTGGCGCGCCCGGTCGCGCTGGGTCTGCCGACGGGGGCCCCGATGGCGGCCTCGCCGGTGCGGCTGCTGCTGCCGCCGTTGGCGGGCGGCCGGGAGCGGGCTCGGGCGGCCCAGATCTGTCGAGTGGCGACCAGGGCGGACCGCGGTCGGCTGGGCCGCCCACGCAGGCGGCCAGCCTCCGCCCGCCGACCCGGCCGGGCCTGACCGAGCCCGGCGCCGGCACCGGCGGACCACCCGACCAGCTCGGACCCGTCCGAACGGGCGGCAACGGCGGCGGCGGTCGCCGGCGCTGGCTGGCCCCGGTGGCCGCGGCCTGCGCGGTCGTGATCGTCATCGGCGTCGGCGCCTACTTCCTGCTCGGACGGCACACCGGCGGTCATCATGGCCACACCGTCGGCGCGGTGAGCCCCACCAGCTGTGCCAGCTCGGCGCCCACCACTAAGACGATCGACCTCAAGAGCGACAACGTCCCGACCGGGGCGTCTCCGTTCGCGGTCCGCGAGAGCACCAACAACCAGTTCTCGTTCGTGTCCGTCAAGGACGGGATCGAGGTCTGGCAGAACCAGGCCGGCCGAGCGCCGGTCAGGATCCGGACCATCACGGTCCCCGGCCAGAACAAGGGCCTGGCCATTACCGGTAATGGCCAGTACCTGATATCGGCCAACGGTCAGGGCGCGGTCGTGATCAACGCGGCCAACGCCGAATCGGGCGCTGGCCAGATGGTCCTGGGCACCATGTCCGCGCCCAACCTAAGCCCCAAGGGCAACAACGCGGTCAGCGTGCAGGTGACGCCGGACAACAACTTCGTGCTGGTGACCATGCAGAACACCACCAAAATGGCGGTGTTCAACCTGGCCAAGGCGATCGCGGACGGTTTCAGCAAGAGCGCCCTGGTCGGATTCGTGCCGCTCAATTTCCAGCCGGTCGGCATCAGCTCACCGTCCAAGTCCTCGCGCTGGATCTACGTGACCAGCTTCGAGCGCGAGAACACCGGCGACCAGCCGTCGGTGGGGACGCTGACCGTCGTCGACTGGCAGAAGGCCGAGAAGCAGCCGAGCAAGTCGGCGAAGACGACGGTCAACGCGGGGTGCAGCCCGGCGCGAGTGGTGCTCACCAACAACGGGTCGACCGTCTGGGTGACGGCACGAGACAGCAACTCCCTGCTCGCGTTCTCGGCGGCCAAGCTGCTCAGCGATCCGGGGCACGCGCTGGTGGCCGACATACCGGTCGGCCCAGGGCCGATCGGCTTGACGCCGACCGATGGCGGCAAGAAGCTCATCGTGGCCGACTCGAACAGCGCCACCTCGACCAACGGGAAGACGGGCGCGAACGGTCAGCTGGCCATCGTGAACACCGCCGACGTGCTGAACCACAAGGCCACGGTCATCCGGGTGCTGCAGGCCATGGGACAGCCGCGGCAGGTCACGCTGGCCCTGGGTGACACTCTGCTGGTTACCGAGCAGAACCCCAAGGACGCGGGCCATCAGCCCGGACAGCTGCAGCTGGTAAACATCGGGAAGCTCCCGTGAACGCCGTGTCAGGCGGCCCTGGCCTGGTGGCAGAATGCCATAGGCTCGGTCAATGACCCGCACCGCAGGCGCTGGAGTTGTGCAGTGGTGACCCGCCCTTACGAGCAGCCCCCGCCGTCCACGCAGACGGCGCGCCGGGGCGGCTGCCTGCGGACCTTCGTGATCGCGCTGATCGCGCTGATCGTCTTGCTGGTGGCCGGGGACTTCGCGGCCAAGGCGTTCGCCGAGAACGAGATCGCCTCGCAGATCAAGTCGCACGGCTTTCCCAAGAAGCCGTCGGTGAGCATCGAGGGCTTCCCCTTCCTCACCCAGGTGATCGGCAAGGACATCCATCAGGTCAAGATCAGCTCGCAGAACATCCCCGAGGGCCCGGTCGACATTTCCAAGATCAGCGCGGTGATGAACGGGATCCACCTCAATGGCGGCTTCTCCAGCGGCACCGTCGACACGCTGAACGGCTCGGTGCTGGTCACCTACCCGTCCCTGGATCACACGCTGAACTCACAGCTCGGCCCGCTGGGCAGCCTGCTCAGCTCGTCCGGCCTGACCCTGTCGGCGGCCGGCAACAACGAGATCAAGGCGAGCCTGAACCTGCTCGTCGCCTCCGGGTCTGCGACCTGGCGGGTGGTCCGGCTCAGCGGCCAGGAGATCCAGCTCACGCTGGTCAGCAGCAGCGGCGTCCCGTCGTCGGCGCTCAGCTCGGTCCGGAACATCAACATCCCGATCCCCAAGCTGCCGCTCGGCGTGAAGATCGACAGCGTGCACATCACGCCCAACGGGGTCGTCGGCCACATCAGCGGCCGCAATCTCGCGTTCGGCGGCTAGCGCCCGGCCCAAGACCTGGCCCTGGCGGGATGCCGCCCGGTCTGGCCGGCGCCCCGCAGCACCAGAAGTCCCGGCGGCATCCCGCGTGGGGTGACGGTACTGTCGGCCGCTGGCGATCCGCTGCCATGCCGCTGGCGGTTCGCCACCGCACCCCGGTGACCTGCGGTGACGTTCCCGGCAGACCAGGCCACAGGCCGGAAATTCCGCTTACCATGGCACCGTCGCCCCGAGCGGTGCGACAACCAGGCCAGCATGGCAATCGCGGAATATGGTTTGGAATATGGTTGGGAGGCGGTTAGGTGACAACAATGCGGGGCAGGCGGCTGACCATCATCGGCGGCGGGGTCATGGGCCTGATGACGGCGTACTACGCGGCCCCGCTGGCCAGCTCGGTGACCGTCCTGGATAAGTCGCGGGTCGGCGACCCGGCCACGGCCTCGTTCGCGCTGACCCGCTCGGTGCGCAACGACTACCTGGACCTGGAGTACTCACGGCTGGCCTTCGAGGCCCGGCAGCTATGGGCCGAACTCCAGCAGCGCAGCGGCCAGCGGCTGCTGGTGGACTGCGGCTGCCTCAACCTGGTCAAGACCAGCGTCACCCCCGACGTGGGCGCCACCTACGCCGCGCGCAGCTTCGCCGTGCTCGAGGAACTCCAGCTGCGCCGGGAGCAGCTCAGCGGCCCGGAGCTGGCCGAGCGCTTCCCGCAGTTCGAGGCGGACGGCGGCTGGCTGGACGTCGACGCCGGGTTCGCCGACGTGGCCGCGGTGACCCGGGTGCTGAGCGCGGCGCTGCCCGAGCTGGGGGTCACCGTGGCCGAGGGGACGCGGATTCGCGGCATCGCCCGCGACGGCGACACCTGGCAGGTGCGGACCGACGCGGGCACGGTCGAGTCCGACGCCCTGGTCATCACAGCCGGGCTGGGCACCAACGAGGTGCTCGAGCTGATCCCCGGCTGCGCGACCCGTTTCCCGCTGAGCCCCGACCGGCCCGCGCAGTCCAAGTACTTCATCCCCGACCCGAGCACCCGCGAGCTGTACACCGAGAAGGTCATGCCGGTGTTCGCCTACCTCGACGTCGGGATCTACGGCCATCCGCTCTACGAGGGCCAGACCCCAGGAGTCAAGATCGGGTTCTATAACCCGCCCGACGCCACCCTGGTTCCCTCGGGTATCGGCTCGGTCGAGGACTTCGTGGCCGCGTGCATGCCGGGGCTGCGCGACGCGCCGACGGTGGACGTGGCCGAGGCCAGCGGCGTGGACACCTGCTTCTATGACCTGGTCGGCGACGACAACTTCATCCTCGGGCCGGTGCCGGGCGCCGACGGCGTGTTCACCGGGGTGGGCTGGCGCGGCACCGGCTACAAGTTCGCGCCATGGGTGGGCCGGGTGCTGGCCCAGCTCGCGGTCCAGCGCGGCACCGTGTACGACATTCGCCGGTTCACGCCGGGGCGGTTCGCCCCTGGCGCGCGGACGGCGGCGCAGGCAGGAGGCAAGGCGTCATGACCAGGCAACCGGTGGCGGGCGTTGGGGTGGCCGACCTGGAGCAGCGGCTGGCCAAGGGAGGTCGGGCGGGCCAGGGAGGGAGTGCGGGCCAGGGAGGAATCGTGCTCGGCGCCGAGGGCTACGTCTTCGAGCTGGAGCGCCGCGGCTACATCAAGGCCGGCCCGTACGTGCCCGAGGTGGTGCTCGACTACCCGGACGCGGTCCGCGAACTGCACCGCGAGTTCCTGCGCGCGGGCGCCGACGTGATGGTCGCGCTGACCTACTACGCCCACCGCGAGAAGCTGCGCCACGTCGGCCGGGAGGGCGACCTGGAGGCCATGAACCGCCAGGCCGTCCGGCTGGCCGGGGAGGTGGCGCGGGAGGGCGGGGCCCTGGTGGCCGGGAACGTCTGCAACACCTGGGCCTACGACCCGGCCGACCCGTCGACCAGCGCGGTGGTGCGGGCCCAGTACGCCGAGCAGCTGGGATGGGCGGTCGAGGAGGGCATCGACTTCGTCATCTCCGAGACCAACGACTACCTGGGTGAGGCGCTGATCGCGCTGGAGGTCATCCAGGAGCTGGGCCTGCCGTCGATGGTGACGCTGGCCTCGACGCTGCCCGACCGGACCAGGGACGGCTACGACTACGTCGAGGCGTGCCGGATCCTGGCCGGGCACGGGGCCACGATCGTCGGGCTGAACTGCGACCGGGGGCCGCAGACCATGCTGCCGCTGCTGGCCCGGATCCGGGCCGCGGTGGACGGCCCGGTGGCGGCCCAGCCGGTGCCCTACCGCACGACCGAGACCAGCCCGACGATGCAGTCGCTGCGGGCCGACGGCGTGGACCGGGTGTTCCCGCTGGCCCTGGAGCCGTTCACCTGCACTCGGTTCGAGATGGCGGGCTTCGCGACCGCGGCCCGCGAGCTGGGCGTCAACTACGTCGGCATCTGCTGCGGCGCCGGGCCGCAGCACGTCCGGGCCATGGCCGAGGCCCTGGGCCGCCAGGCCCCGGCCAGCAAGTACTCACCGGCGATCGAGCTGCACCCGATCCTGGGCACGGCGGGCTCGACCGCCGCGGCCGACGTCCTGGCAGCGTGGAACGTGGTCGGTTAGACCGCAGGCGCGCCCGGGCCGTCGGGCCCGAGCGCGCCTGCCCCCTGCGTTATCGATAAATCCTCACCCGGCGTGCCGCATCTTGACGGTGACCGAGGTGGTCGACGGGGAGACCGTGACGGTGCCGGTGGCCTGGTTGACGGTGCCTGCGCTGGCGCTGGCGATGTTCCGCACGAACGCGGGCAGCTGGAACAGCACCGGCCCGGCCGGGTGGCTGCCGCTCAGCGTCAGCGTGACCCCGCTCCCGCTGGCCGAGATGGTCAGCCCGAGGTGGTGGCCGCCGGTGGTCGGGAAGTTGGCCAGCCGGATGACCTGACCGGGTGCGAGCCACTTGCTGGGCACTCCGCGGCCGATGACCAGGCTGCCGTCCGAGCGCTGCGCGGCCAGCGAGTCGAGCAGCACCAGGTTGGCGTTGGCCATGCCCCAGGCGTGCGGGGATGAGCCGTTCCCGGCCTCGGGGTGGGTGCCGGCCCAGGGTGAGCCGGGGTTGGGGAACTGCTGGCTCTCCCACCACGAGTACGGGCCGCTCTGGCCGTTGGCGATCATGAACTGGTAGCTGAGGATGCCCTGGTCGCGATGGTCGCTGCTGGCCAGGCCCCACTCGCCGTAGCCGGCGTTGTAGGCCGTGCTGTAGTACTGGGTCGGGTAGCCGCCGAAGGTGTTCGGCGGCAGCTTGCCCGTCAGCCGGGCGAAGCCGTAGTCGTAGGTGGCGTCGATCTTGGTCAGGCCGGGGCCGGTGCGCCGCGCGCCGAACAGGTAGCCGTCCCAGGCCCAGCGGCCGAACAGGAACGGCGCGGCCCAGTTGGCGTCCTCGGCGTTGGCGCAGCGGTTGTCGGTGTTGGGCTCGACCATCGAGCACGGCAGGTAGTTCAGGTGACCGGCCGACATGGTGGCGTGCAGGGTCTTGTTCACCGCGGCCAGCAGGCTGTTGTACTGGGCGGCGGCCCACTTGGCCTGGGCGGTGTTGCCGATCTGCTCGGCCAGCCAGCGGTAGGTGGCCAGCCCGGTCAGCGCCTCGTAGTTGTCGATGGTCCAGTAGCCGTTGGCGTCAATGTCGTTGGTCTTCTCCATGATCCCGCCGGGGCCGGTCCGGTCGGCGGCGATCAGGTGCGCGGTGCCGGAGATGCTGGGCTCGTCCTTACCCGGCCCTGGCGTGTCGAAGTTGGCCTTGACGAAGCTCAGGTCGCCGGTCTTCTCCAGGTAGATGGCCCAGATCCAGGGGTAGGTCCACACCCCGTCGTCGTACTGGGTCTGGCTGCCGATGACGTACCTGGCCCGGTCGAGCAGGCCGTGCGCGCCGGTGGTGTACCCCTGGGTGAACAGGTTGGCCAGGATGCCGATGACGTCGTGGCTGAACTCCTGGTCGTAGCCGCTGGCGCCGGTCTTGAGCTCGTTCCCTGACCGGATGATCTGGGTGTAGATGAAGCCGGTGCGGTAGGCGTCGGCCAGGCTCTGGTCGGGCAGCTTCACGATCTGCGCGATCCCGGCCAGCTGGCCGTTCCAGTAGGCGCGCATGTGCGCGAAGTGCTGGTCGAAGCCGCCCGCGCCGGTCAGGGCCTGGCTGGACGGCCAGGGGTAGCTGCCGCCGAACTTGTTGCTGGCCACGACGTAGTCATGGCTCACGCTGGCGTTCGGGGCCACGGTGTCGGAGGCCGAGTTGAGCGGGACCAGCCCGGCCGAGGGCTGCGGGCTGAGCGTGACCGGCTGCCCGGTGGGGTTGGTCACGGTGACCCGGCTGTAGATGGCCACGAAGCGGTGGCCGCCGATGGTGACCGCGTCGCCGAAGTTGGTGATCGACACCCTGGCGCCGTCGCGGCGGAAGCTGGTCACCAGTGCGGGCAGGTAGCCGTCGGCGTTGGTCCAGGTGGTCCGGGTGTCGTTGTAGATGCCGTAGCCGTAGCTGGTGCCCTGGACGGCGCCGGTCGCGCCGCTGCCGGGGCCGTTGCCGGTGGTGACGAAGAAGCTGCCGCCCAGGCAGGCGGTCACGGCCTCGGTGTTGCCGGTCCAGCCGATCACGCTGGCGTCGCCGAACGTGCCGTAGATGGTCTGGCTGCCGGCCGGGCCGTTGGGCGAGCAGGTGTAGGGCTCGCCGGCCGAGGCCAGCCGGGCGGCGCGGGACGAGGCGGGAGACGGGCCCGGGCTGGCCAGGGCGGCGGTTAAGCTGCTGGTCCCGGCCAGGGCCGCGGCGCTGGCGGCGACGATCGCCACCCGGCGCAGCGGGTGGCGGGCGGGATGGCGGCGCGTGCTCTGCATGCGGCTGCTCTGCATGACGGGGTTCCTCCAGTGAGCGAGCGGGAGCACGCCCGGAGCTACCCGGTCAGCGGGCGACTAACGCCGCGGGCCGGTATTTCGGCCCGCGTCGTCGTCGGGTTCTGGCCTAGACGGCGCCCAGGCCGAGCAGCAGGCCGTCGTCGGCCACGGCCGGCGAGGTGGTCAGGAAGATGATCACCCCGTCGGACGGGGCGGTGATGGTCTCGTACAGCTCCGACCCGTCCAGGCTGCTCACGGTGCCCAGCACCTGGCCCTCGCTGACCTTCTCGCCCGCCGTGACGGCCGCGTCCCAGAACCCGGCCCGCTGGCAGCGCGGCCAGATGAACCGGCTCAGCACCGTTGTCTCGGTCCCGGTGATCTCGCCGCCGGTGGTCATGCCGAGCTGGGTCAGCACCGCGTTGAGGCCCCGCTCGTGGGTGTCCACCGCCCAGGCCTCGACCAGCCCGCAGCCACCCACCTCGGCGGTGATGGCGGGGATGCCCGCCTCGGCGGCCGCGCCGCTGGAGGTGCCGGCGACGGCGCGGTCCGGGCCGCGCTCCTGGCGGATGACGTAGCCCAGGCCGTAAGCCATGGCCATGTCCCTGGCCGTGACCTCGGCCGACCCGGCCTCGTAGAGCGCGAACGGCTCCAGCGCCTCGACCATGTCCCCGCAGTGCGCGTCGATCACCGCGTCGGATCCCGTGATGAGCTCGGTGAACGCCGCGTAGGCCAGGCGGTCGGCCAGCGTGCCGTCGGGGTTGCCGGGGAAGCAACGGTTCAGGTTCTTGCCGTCCTCGGGGACCACGAACGGGCTGCGGGCCCGGAACGCGGTCACGTTCAGGATCGGCACCGCCCGGATCCGGCCGCTGAACTCTCGGTGCTCCAGGTCACGGGTCCAGCGCCGGACCGCCGCCATGGGCACGTACTCGCAGCCATGCACGCCGGCGATCACGGTCAGCAGCGGCCCGTCCTGGGCGCCGGTCAGCTCCACGACCGGGACTTCGAGGCCAGCCAGGTCGAGCGTGCGGCGGTTAACGGTGGTGGGCATGGCGGGCTCGCTTTCTCAGGACGTGGTCGTGGCCGGCGGCAGCGGCCCGAGCAGTGACATGACCGCCGCGGCCGCGCGCAGCAGCTCGGCGTCGCCGCCGCGGCGCCCGGCCAGCTGCAGGCCGGCCGGCAGGCCCGGCGTGGCGACCGGCAGGGAGATGGCCGGGTGGCCGGTCAGGTTGTACGGGCCGGTGAACCGGCCCTCGCCGCTGTCTTGGCTAGCACCGTCCTCGCCGACGCCGAACGGCGGGTCTTCCTCCGGGGCGGTGAACCCGACGGTCGGGCCGGCCAGCACGTCCAGGCCGGACAGGCTGGCGTCCACCGCCGCGACCAGCCGCTGTCGCGCGGCCAGCGCGGCGTCGTACTGGGCCTGCGTCACCGATGATCCGTAACGGAGCAGCTCGTTCGTCCCGGCCGCGTACCGGCTGGTGTCGGCGGTCCGGTGGACCTCATATGCCTCGCGGGCGACGATCACGGCCAGCGCCTGGTCCCATTCGGCCGTGTCGTCGACCCAGGACGGGCTGATCTCGCGCACCGGCCAGCCGGCCTCGGCCAGCCGGTCCACGGCGCCGCGGACGGCGGCCCGGACTTCGTCGGTGACCGAGGAATCGGCCAGCTGCCCGGTCAGCACCCCGACAGTGAACGCCTCTGCCCCCGCCGACCCGGCCGTGGGCGCCCCCGCCGTCACTTCTGCGCCACCAGTCGCACCAGCATCAGCGGCCGCATCGGCGCTGGCTGTGGAGTCGCTGGGGCCGACCTCGCGCGCCACCGACTCCGTCACTGGCGCCCTACCAGTCACGCCAGCCTCTGCTGTCGCGTCGGCGGCGGGGCCGGGGCCCGGCCCAACGACGTGGTTGTTACAACCACGCTGCTCTAGCGACGTGGCTGTAACAACCACGTCGTTGGGCGCGGGGGCGGAGTCCGGGTCGGGGGGCGGCACAGTCGGCCCGGGGGTGGTGAGGGCGGCGGGGGCGGAGTCCGGGGCGGGGGGCGGCGCGGACGGCCCGGGGGCGGTGAGGGCGGCGGGGGTGGAGTCCGGGGCGGGGGGCGGCGCGGACGGCCCGGACGTGGTCAGGGCGGCGAGGAGGTCGGCGGCGTCCTGGACGGTGGCGGTCAGGGTGCCGGCGTGGTCGCAACTGGGTGACAGGGGGAACACGCCGTCCACCGGGACCAGCCCGTAGCTGGGCTTGAGGCCGACGATGCCGCAGTAGGCGGCCGGAATGCGGATCGAGCCGCCGGTGTCCGAGCCGATGGACAGGTCGCAGACGCCCGCCGCGACCAGGGCGGCGGACCCGCCCGACGAGCCGCCCGAGGTGCGGGAGGGGTCGCGCGGGTTGCGGGTGTCGCCGATCTCGGGGTGGGCGAAGCCGGCCGCGTACTCCAGGCACTGAGTGGTGGCGAACACCTCGGCCCCGGCCGCCCGGAGCCGGGCGACCAGCGTGGCGTCGCGCTCGGCCGGGGCCGGGTCGCTGGCCGGGCTGCCGCAGGTGGTGGGGACCCCGGCCACGGCGACGATGTCCTTGATCGCGACCGGCCGGCCGGCCAGCGGGCCCGCCCCTGGCCAGGCGCGGGGCGGGGCGGGCAGGGCGCGGACCACGGCGTTGAGGGGCCGGCCGAGGCGCTCCAGGCGCTCGTAGGCGGCCAGCAGGTCCAGGTTGGACCGGGTGCAGGTGCGGTCGCCGCGCTCGATGGCCGCGATGAGCTCGGCGATCCGGGTAATCATCGGGCCGCCGGACAGCGGGCCCAGGATGCCGGACGCCTCGGTCGGCCGGTGCCGGATGGCCAGGTCGCGGTAGACCCCGGAGTGGGTCTTGGCCGAGGCCCGGTTGAAGTCGGCCAGCCGGGCCAGCGAGCCCTCCAGGTCGTCCGGCTCGAAGCCGTCGAAGCCGATCGGGCGGATCGGGGCCAGGGCCAGCACCTCGCGGGCCACGGCCAGCAGCAGGTCCCGGTAGGCCGGATCGTCGAAGACGGCGTAGATCGGCAGGTCGCTGACCGCGGTGGCGAACAGCTGGGCCCCGTAGGCCTCCTTGGCCCACAGGTAGCCGAGCACCTCGGTGGTGGGCTGGGCATCGGCGATGTCGGAGGTCAGCGCCCGGACCCGGTCGGTCAGCGTTCCGTCCAGCTCGCCGATCATGAAGGTGCCCCGGTTGCCGCGCAGCACCACGCCGGGCTCGAGGACGTCGGCGCCGAAGTTCACGAACGCCTCGACGACCCGGTCCGAACCGACGGCGTCGGCGATGACCTGGGCATTCAGCCCGTTCTGGAGCGAAAGCACGTACGCGTCGCCGCGCAGCCGGCCGGTCAGCAGGGCGGCCGCGGCGGCGGTGTGGTGGGACTTGACCGCGAGCAGCACCGGCCCGTCGATCTGGTCGGGCAGGTCGGCGGCCAGCACCGCGGGGATATCAGCGGGGCGCACGGAGAACTCCTCGACCGGCCCGGTGATCCGCAGGCCGTCGGTGTTCACCGCGCCGACGACGGCGGGATCCGCGTCGGCCACCAGGACGTCATGGCCATCACGGACGAGACCTGCGGCTACGGTCCCGCCGATGGCGCCGCAGCCGAGTACGAGGTAGCGCACGGCGCGCAACGTTACAACACCGTAAATCTCGTAGTCCAGGTATCGGCCGTCTATTTACAAATCGTGAGCTTGCCGCCAGATTAGGACAGACAAAGGTTTGCTCCGGTAGTTTCGCTCACACCGCGTAGCGATGCGTGACTACGACAGCTTCTCCCGGTACGACCGCATAAGGCAATACAGCCCCGAGCCAGCACCGTCCCAGTCGGCGCAGGTACCCCGGCGCGGCCCGGCCGCGCAACGTCCACGGGGTCGCGGCCCTCCCAGCCGCGCCCCTACCGACCCAGGGAGTTTCAGTGACACAACGACCTACCGCAGTGCGGGGCCTGATCGCCGGCGTGGCGGTCACGGCACTCGCGGTTCTGGCTGGCTGCGGATCGGGATCTGGGACCTCATCGTCCGGAAGCACCAGCGGCGGCGCGCAGCACGGCGGCAACCTTGTCTTCGCGGCCGTCCAGGACGCCCAGTCGATGAACAACACCACGGTGTTCGACAACAACTCGATCTGGATCTTCGAGCAGATCTACGAGCCGCTGTTCACCGTGACCAACAACGGCAAGGGCGTGCGGCCCTACCTGGCCACCGGCTACACGATGTCGTCGGACAAGAAGACCTACACGATCACGCTGCGGCACGGCATCAAGTTCTCCAACGGCAAGCCGATGACCTCGGCCGACGTGAAGTTCTCCATCGACCAGAACCGCAAGGCGACCAAGGGCTGGGCCTACCTCGACTCGGCCATCTCGTCGGTGGACGCCCCGTCGCCCGACACCGTGGTCATCCACCTGAAGTTCCCGTGGGCGCCGCTGCTCGCCGACCTGTCGATCTTCGCCAACGGGATCGTCCCGAACAACTACGACGGCCAGACCGAGAACGCGTTCTACCAGCACCCGATCGGCACCGGTCCGTTCAAGTGGGACTACTGGCACAAGGGCTCGGCGCTCAAGCTGGTGCGCAACCCGTACTACTGGCAGAAGGGCAAGCCCTACCTCAACAGCGTGACCTGGACCGATGTCCCCAACGACAACACCAGGCAGCTCCAGCTCAAGGGCGGGCAGGCCCAGATCGACCAGACCCCGGCCTGGTCCACGGTGTCGCAGCTGCAGTCGACGCCGGGCGTCCACATGTTCCTGTTCAACTCGACGCAGACCAACTACATGTCGTTCAACGAGAAGGTCAAGCCGTTCCAGGACGTGCACGTGCGCCGGGCCATCTCACTGGCGATCAACCGTGACGCGCTGGTCAAGGCGGTCCTGTTCGGCCACGGCAAGGCGGCCAACTCGCTGTTCCCGCCGCAGGTGCCTTACTACGACCCGAACACGCCCGGCTACCAGTTCAACCTGGCCCAGGCCAAGGCGCAGATGGCGCAGTCCAGCGTCCCGCACGGCTTCACCACCACGCTGCTGCTGCCGGCCGGCAACTCCGACTACCTGACGATCGGCACGATCCTCCAGTCGGAGCTCAAGCCGCTCGGCATCACGCTGAAGATCCAGCAGCTCGACCCGAACACGGCCAACACCGACCAGCAGAACCTCAAGTACGACATGACGCTCACGCTGTGGACGATGGACATCCCGGACCCAGACGAGCTGGCGACCTTCGCGGTCGACCCCAAGTCGGGTGCCCAGTCGTTCTTCACCACCTACGACAACCCGACGGTGGTCAAGGACACCCACGCCGCCGAGCAGGTGACCGACCCGGCCAAGCGGCAGCAGCTGTACAACGCGGTGCAGACGGGCGCGGCCCAGGACGCCTTCATGGCCTTCCTGTACTACTCGCCCTACCCCTACGCCACTACCACCAACGTGCACGGCTTCTACGTGACGCCGCTCGGCAACATGCACATGGAAGACGTCTGGCTCAGCAAGTGACGGCGTCTCGATCAGGCGGAAGGTGACGATCGCCCGTGGGGCGTATGTCATTCGTGGCCCGGCGGCTACTGCAACTCGTGCCAGTAGCCGTCGGTGTCACGATCATCGTGTTCTTCATGATCCACCTGATCCCTGGCGACCCAGCCAGGACGATCCTGGGGATCCACGCGACGCCGAAGGCCATCGCCGAGCTGCACCGGGAATGGGGCCTGAACCGGCCTCTGATCAGCCAGTACTGGCTGTTCCTTGACCGGCTGCTGCACGGCAACCTGGGCCAGAGCCTGATCTACGGCGTCTCCGCGTCCAGCCTCATCCTGCAACGCCTGCCCGCCACGCTGTGGCTGATCGTCTACGCGACGGTGCTCGCGATCGTGATCAGCGTGCCGCTGGCGATGCTCGCGGCCAGCAGGCGCAATGGCCTGCGCGACCAGATCGTCCGGGCGGTGCCCCTGTTCGGGCTGGGCATGCCCCCGTTCTGGGTCGGGTTCCTGCTGATCTACGCGTTCGCCATCCACTGGCGGATTTTCCCGGTCAGCGGCTACGGGGTCGGCATCGGCGGCCACCTGGTGTCGATGTTCCTGCCCAGCCTGACCGTGGCCATCGCGCTCGCGCCGGTGGTCATCCGCAGCCTGCGGGCCAGCATGCTCAGCGTGCTCGGCGCCGACTACATCACCACCGCCCGATCCAAGGGAGTGCCGGGCAGGCGGCTGTTCATCAAGCACGTGCTGCGCAACGCGGTCATCCCGGCGATCACCGTGCTGGGCATCAACATCGGCTTCCTCATCGGCGGCACAGTGATCATCGAGAACGTCTTCGCCATCCCCGGCGTCGGCCAGCTGATGATCCAGTCGATCTTCCAGCGTGACTTCCCCGTGGTGCAGGGCGTGACGCTGGTGTTCGCGGTCCTGGTGGTGCTGATCAATCTGCTGACCGACGTGGCCTACGCCACGCTCGACCCGAGGGTGAGGTTCGACCGATGATGGGGGCAGGGGAGGTGGGCGGGGCAGCTACCCTCGTCACCGTGGCGCCGGACCGGGCGACGCCACGCCGGGCCCACTGGTTCCGGCAGCCGGCGCTGATGTCGGGCCTGATCATCATCCTCGTGATCGTCGGGCTGGCCATCGCGGCCCCGCTGATCACCTCGTACAACCCCATCGTGCAGAACCTGAACGACACGCTCCAGGGGCCGAGCGCGCACCACCTGCTCGGCACCGACCAGCTCGGCCGGGACACCTTCACCCGCCTGCTCTACGGGGCGCGGGTGGACCTGCGAGTCGGGTTCATCGCCGTGCTGTTCCCGTTCGTGCTGGGCACGGTCCTGGGCAGCCTGGCCGGCTACTTCGGCGGCTGGGTCGAGCTGATCGTCATGCGGCTGGTCGACGTCGTCGTCGCCTTCCCGTTCTACGTGCTGCTCATCGCGCTGGTGTTCGTGCTCGGCCCCGGCGAGAAGAGCATCTACATCGCGATCACGATCGTCGGCTGGGTGTCCTACGCCCGGCTGGTGCGGGCCGAGATCCTGGTCGCCAAGCGGCAGGAGTACGTGCTCGCGGCCAAGTCAGGCGGCCTGTCCAGCCTGCGCATCATGGGCCGTCACCTATTGCCGAACGTCATCAGCCAGGCGATCATCTACGCGATGTCCGATATCGTCCAGGACATCCTGGCCATCGTGACGCTCGGCTACTTCGGCCTCGGCATCCCGCCGCCGACGGCGGAATGGGGATCGATGATCAACGACGGGCAGAACTTCCTGACCACGCACTGGGAGCTCACCACGATCCCCGGCCTGGCCGTAGTGGTCGTGGGGCTGGGCCTGTCCCTGATCGGCGACGGGCTCGCCGACCTGCTCCGGCCGGGTCAGTCATGAGCGGGCCGAGGGCGGAGGAGCCCGCCGTGACCGGCTCGGCGACCGGGCCGGTGCTGGAGGTCAAGGACCTGCACGTGCAGATCGCCACCCGGCGCGGGGTGGTGCACGCCGTGGACGGCGTGTCCATCGAGGTGCCGCGGGGCGAGGCGGTCGGCCTGGTCGGGGAGTCGGGTTCGGGCAAGAGCATGACGCTGCGCGCCATCCTCGGCGTGCTGCCCGGCGAGGCCAAGATCACCTCGGGCCAGGTGCTGCTGGACGGGACCGACCTGGTGCCGCTGCCGTCCAGCTCGCTGAACCGGATCCGCGGGCCCAAGCTGGCCATGATCTTCCAGGAGCCGATGAGCGCGCTGAACCCGGTCATGCGGGTCGGCTGGCAGATCGCCGAGGGCCCGATGGTGCACCTGGGCTTCAGCCGCGCGAAGGCGGCCGAGCGGGCGGTCGAGCTGATGCGCCGAGTCGGCATCCCCGACCCCGAGCGGCGGTTCCGCGCCTTCCCGCACGAGTTCTCCGGCGGCATGCGGCAGCGGGTGATGATCGCGATCGCGCTGGCCTGCGACCCCGAGGTCATCCTCTGCGACGAGCCTACGACCGCGCTGGACGTGACCATCCAGGACCAGATCCTGCGGCTGCTGGCCCGGCTGTGCCGGGAGTCCGGGGTCAGCCTGGTCTTCGTCACCCACGACCTGCCGGTGGTGGCGCAGCTGTGCCAGCACCTGGCCGTCATGTACGGCGGCCAGATCGTGGAGAGGGGCCCGGTGCACGACGTGTTCGCCCGCCCGCAGCACCCCTACACCCTGGGGCTGCTGCGCTCGGCCCCGGACGTGGAGGAGATCCGCGACTCGCTGGTGCCGATCCCCGGCTCGCCGCCGAGCCTGATCAGCCCGCCGTCGGGCTGCCGGTTCCACCCGCGCTGCCAGTTCGCCGAGGACGACTGCCAGACCACGGTCCCGCCGCTGCGGCTGCTGGCCGGCGGCCGGGCCACGGCGTGCCTGCACCACGAGCGCTGTGACGAGGTTCTCGAAGCCGAGGGAGCGACCCGATGAGCGAGCCGGTGATGCCGGAGAAGGGGGTAGGGGAGGTGGGTGGGCTGCCGCCGGCCGAGGCGGTGGCGTCGGACGCGCCGGTGCCGCTGGCCGACTTCGTGGCCGTGAAGGGGGCAGGGGAGGTGGGTGGGGATGCGCCGCCGGGGCCGCTGCTGGTCGCGACCGGGGTGTCGGTGGGGTTCCCGGTCATGAGCCCGATCGCGGCCCGGATCCGGCATGAGGAGCGGATACTGCGGGCCGTGGACGGGGTCGACCTGACCATCGAGCGCGGCGAGGCGCTGGCCCTGGTCGGGGAGTCCGGCTCGGGCAAGTCCACGCTGGCCCGCGCCCTGACCGGGCTGGTGCCGCTGGACTCGGGCGAGGTCAAGCTGGACGGCAAGGCGCTGGGCAAGCGCCGGTCGAAGGCTGACCAGCGCCGGGTCCAGATGGTGTTCCAGGACCCGTACTCGTCGCTCAACCCGCGGCTCACGGTGGCGGGTATCCTGCACGAGCTGCTCAACGTCCACCGGGTGGTGCCGCGCAGCGAGGTGGCCGCGTTCAGCAAGGAGCTCATCGGCCTGGTCGGGCTGACCGAGGACGCACTGCCGGCTTATCCGCGCCAGTTCTCCGGCGGCCAGCGGCAGCGCGTGGCCATCGCCAGGGCCCTGGCCCTGCGGCCCGAGTTGCTGGTGGCCGACGAGCCGGTGTCGGCCCTGGACGTCAGCGTGCAGGCGACCATACTCAACCTGCTCCAGGAGCTGCGGTCCACCCTGGGCCTGACGCTGCTGCTCATCTCGCACAACCTGGCCGTGGTCCGGCACCTGTGCGATCGGGTGGCGGTTATGTACCTGGGCCGGATCATCGAGGTGGCGCCGACCGCCGAGCTGTACGCCAACCCGGCGCACCCTTATACCCGTGGGCTGCTGGCCGCGATCCCGCGGATGACCCCGATGAGCGAGGACGCGCCCGCGGTCATCGGCGATCCGCCCAGCCCGCTGCGCATCCCGTCGGGCTGCCGGTTCCGTACCCGGTGCCCGATCGCGCAGGACATCTGCGCCCGCGAGGACCCGGCGCTGACCACCGCGCCGGGCAGTACCGGCCACCAGGCGGCCTGCCACTTCGCGTTCGGGCCGGTGCCGCCCGCGGCGCCGGACACGGACCCGGATGCCGAGTCCGCGACCCCGGCCCCGGCGGCAGGCTCGTCATGATGGAGCTGGAACCACCTGCGGGCTGCGGGGACGGGCGGGCGATGGGCCGAGTCCGTTATGGATTGTGGGAGGTAACACGCATATGAAGGTCTTCCTGTCCAGCGACATGGAGGGCACGGCCGGGGTCGTCGACTGGGAGCAGTGCGTCGGCGACGGGCCGCAGGCCGCGGCCGGCCGGCGGCTGCTGCTGGCCGAGGTCAACGCGGCGATCGAGGGTGCCATCGCGGGAGGCGCCACCGAGATCGTGGTCAACGACTCGCACTCGACGATGCGGAACCTGCCGCCGGACGAGCTGGCGGGCGGGGCGTCCTATATATCGGGCAGCAACAAGCCGCTGTACATGATGCAGGGCCTGGACGACAGCTTCGACGCGGTGCTGTTCGTGTCCTACCACGGCTCGGTCGGCGCGCCCGCGGGGATGTCGCACACCTATAACCCGCGCGCGGTGATCGAGGCCCGGCTGGACGGGACGGTGACCGGCGAGGCCGGGATCAACGCGCTGGTGGCCGCGCATTACGGGGTGCCGGTGGTGCTGGTCACCGGGGACCGGGTGGCCTGCGAGGAGACGGCGGCGCTCATCCCCGGCGTGCACGGCGCGATCGTCAAGGAGCACGTCAGCCGGATGGCCGCGCACAGCCTGCACCCCGACCGAGCCCGTGAGCTGATCCGCGAGACGGCCCACAAGGCGGTCGCCGGGGCGGGCGGGACCGAGCCGCCGCCGCTCAACCCGGGCGTGCTGGAGCTGTTCGTGCGCACCACGGACATCGCCGAGGCGGCGAGCTGGGTCCGGGGCGTGGAGCAGACCGGCCCGCGCCAGCTGCGGATCCAGGGCGAGGACCTGCTCGGCACCTACCGCTCGTTCTGCGCGGCGATCATGATCAGCCGCTCGGCCGCGGACACCGTATGAGCGAGCCGGAGGGGCGCGGCGGCGCCTGGACTGAGGAGCGAGGAACGAGCGACGAGGGAAGGCGGCGCCTCCAGGCGCCCCGTAGGCTCGCGGGGGACACCGTATGACCGTGACGAGGGCCGGGGAGGCGGGCGCGAGGGTCGCGGTCGTCACGGGTGCGGCGGGCGGGATCGGCTCGGCCATCTGCGAGCGGCTGGCCGCCGACGGGTTCGCCGTGGCCTGCCTGGACGTGCGCGGGGCCGACGCGGAGAAGACGGCGGCTCAGTTGCGCGGCCCCGCCGGGCCCGGCGCTCGCGGCTACGCGGCCGACGTCAGCGACGCGGACTCGGTGCGGGCGGTGGCTCAGGCCATCCGGGCCGACCTGGGCTCGCCGTGGCTGCTGGTCAACGCGGCCGGGGTGTTCAGCATCCAGTACGTAACCGAGCTGGACGAGGCCGAGTGGGACCGGCTCATCGACACCAACCTGAAGGGGCCATTCCTGACCTGCCGGGAGTTCCTGCCCGCCATGATTGAGGCGCATGACGGCTGCATCGTCAACATCGCCTCCACGGCCGGCGTGCGCGGCGGCCGGCGGCGCGCCGCGTATTGCGCCTCAAAGGGCGGCCTGGTGCAGCTCACCCGGAGCCTGGCGATAGATCATGGACCTGACGGGGTCCGGGTCAACTGCCTGTGCCCCGGGCTGATCGACACCGAGATGGCCGACTGGATTCGGCACGACGAGGAGGCGCTTGAGCGGTGGGCGGCTACACTCCCGGCGCGCCGGATCGGCACCGCGCGAGAGATCGCGGACGGTGTCGCCTATCTCGCCTCGGGCGGCGCGAGCTACCTGTACGGCGCTGTGCTGATGGCCGACGGCGGCGGCACGGCCTGAGCCCGTGGAACCTGGGCGGCGGGCCGCGGACCCGGCCATGACAGACGCTGAGCTACCGGCCGGGCCGGGTGGCCCGGCCGGGGCTGGTGGCTCGGCCGGAGCTGGTGGCTCGGCTGGGGGTGGTGGCTCGGCTGGGGGTGGGGGCCCGGCCGGGGAGGCGCGCGGCGGGAGGCGCCGGGCGACCCGGCTGGTGGACATCGCCGAGGCGGCCGGCGTGCACGTGTCGACGGTGTCGCGGGTGCTCAACGGCGACCCGGCGCTGTCCATCCGGCCCGAGACCTACGAGCGGATCCTGTCCACCGCCAGCGAGCAGGGCTATCGGCCCAACGCCCTGGCCCGCGCCCTTAAGCGCCGCCGGACCGGGGCGTTCGCCCTGGTCGTGCCGCTGCTGCGCAACCCGATCTGGACCCGGCTGCAGCGCGGCGCGCTGCAGCGCGCCCGCGAGCGCGGCTATGTCGTGATGTTCATGGAGGAGCCGACCGACGAGCCGCGGCCGCCGGACCACTACCGCTACCTGGTCGAGGAGAGCCGGGTCGACGGGCTGCTGATCGCGACGTCGCTGCGGGTGCCCGAGCACCAGTCGGGGATCACCACGATCCCGCACGTTTACGTGAACCGCCGCGGCCCGGACCGGGGCAACGACGTGATCATGGACGAGATCGAGGCGGTGCGCCTGTTCATCGACCACGTGGCCGACCTCGGGCACCGCTCGATCGTGCTCATCGACGGCCCGCAGGAGGTGGACACGGTGTACCGGCGGGCCAGCGCGGCCCGGCGGATGTGCGCCTCGCGAGGGCTCAGCCTCAGCATCCGGCATGCGGCCGCCACCGAGGAAGGCGGCTATGACGCCGGGCTGAGGATGCTGCGCCGCGAGCCGCGGCCGACGGCGTGCGGGGTGGGCAGCATCAACCAGCTGTTCGGGCTGCTCGGCGCGCTGCGCGAGTCGAAGGTCTCGGTGCCGGGCGAGATGTCGGTCGTGAGCTTCGACGAGGATGAGTGCCTGGCCTTCCTCGAGGTGCCGGTGACCAGCGTGTGCATGCCGCTGGCCGAGCTGGGCACGGCGGCGGTGGACGCCCTGGTGGCTCGCATCGAGGGCGAGCCGGCCAGCGACGTGCTGATCACCGAGCCGATCGCGCTGCAGTTGCGCGGCTCGGTGGCGCCCCCGCCAGCGTGACTTTGACCGCGTGACCTGACCGCGTGACTTTGACCGCGTGACCTGACCGCGTGACTTGACATGGCCGTGGTCTCGGCCCATCCTTAACCGAGTTGTTCTAAAACGAGTCGGTTATGGAGACGTCATGCTGCTGGAGAGCAAGAACGCCGTCGTCTACGGGGGCGGCGGGGCCATCGGCGCGGCCGTGGCCAGGGCGTTTGCCCGCGAGGGCGCGCGGGTGTTCCTGGCCGGGCGGACCGGGGGTTCGCTGGGCCGGGTGGCGGCGGAGATCCGGGCCGAGGGCGGGCGGGCCGACGTGGCCGAGGTGGACGCGCTGACGAGCGGGCGGTGGGGGAGCACGCGGACGCCGTCGTGGCGGCCGGGGGCAGCCTGGACATCAGCATGTGCCTGATCTCCATGGGCGACGTGCAGGGCACGCCGCTGGCCGAGATGAGCGTGGCCGACCTCGAGCAGCCGGTGCTGACCACCTTGCGGAGCACGTTCATCACCGCCCGTGCGGCCGCCCGGCACATGACCCGGCAGGGCTCGGGGGTGATCCTGATGTTCGGCGGCTACGGGGACCCGGTACCGAATGTGGGCGGGCTCCAGGTCGCGTTCGGGGCCGTCGAGGCGCTGCGCCGGGGGCTGGCCCGCGAGCTCGGGCGCCGCGGGATCCGGGTGCTCACGCTGCAGACCGGCGGCATACCCGAGACGCTGCCCGAGGACATGGCCCCACGCCAGGCCATCACCGACTCCATCGTGGCCAAGACCATGCTCGGCCGGGCGGCCACGCTGGCCGACGTGGGTCACGTGGCCGCGTTCGCGGCGTCCGACTACGCGCGGAGCATGACCGCGACCGCGCTCAACATCACCTGCGGCGCGGTCGTCAGCTAGACCGCCGCGGTGGCACCTGACGGCGGGTCCGCCGACTCGTCGTCCTGCTGGCGGTCGGCCTGCTGGCCGACCAGGAAGGCCGCTGCCGCGGCGACGACCACGGCCACGATGATCAGCAGCAGGCGGTAGTCCAGCACGGCGATCAGCGCCGCGCCGAGGCCGACCGACACGACCTGGGGCACGTTCAGGGTGAGCCCGAGCGCGCCGTCCACCCGGCCGAGCATCGCGGCGGGTGTGCGCCGCTGGATCGCGGTGATCACCGCGACGCCGACCCAGGGAGCGAAGAACCCGGCCAGCAGCATGGCGATGACCACGGGCACGATGTTGGGCAGGGCGAGCAGCAGCAGTGCGCCCGCGGCGCAGGCCAGTGCGAGCGCGGTCAGCCGGGCCTCGGACATGCGCTTCAGCAGCCTCGCCGCGGTCAGCCCGCCCCCGACCGCGCCGACGCCCTGGATGGTGGTCAGCACTCCGACGAACGCGGGCTTGTCATGCAGGCCGATCGTGACCACCGAGAAGCAGGCTGACTCGGTGAAGCCGAACACCAGCATGACCAGCGCGAGCGCGATCGTGATGGAGCGCAGCACCGGGTCGCCGCGCAGGAACCGGAAGCCCGCGGTGAACTCGCCGCGCGGCCGCCGGCCGGCGGAGGGTTCCCGCCGGGGCTCATCGACCCGCAGGGCGATCAGCGAGACCACTGCGACACCGAAGGTGGCCGCGTCAGCGATCGCGACGGCGGGCCCGCCCAGCAGGACCAGCAGGCCCGCCCCGGCCAGCGGGGTGATCAGCCGCAGGCCCTCGTTCAGGGTCTGCTGCGCGCCATTGGCCTCGGCCAGCAGGTCGCCGGGCACCAGCGTCGGCAGCAGCGCGGTCTGGGCCGGGCCGATGGCGCTGCCGATCACTCCGTAGACGAAGATCACCAGGTAGATGAGCCAGACCTGGCCGCGGTGGTGGACCAGGGTGATCAGCAGCACCACCGCGCCGGCGACCAGGTTGGCCCAGATCAGGAACGGCCGCCGTCGGAACCGGTCGGCGATCACGCCGCCCAGCGGGGAGAACAAGCTCCCGGCCGCGTAGCAGAACATCAGCAGGCCGGCCGCGGCCGAGCTGCCGGTCAGTTCCTTGATCCAGATCGCCATGGCCAGCCACAGGGCGGAGTCACCAAGGGTGGACACGACATCGCCCAGCAGGTAGATCCGCGCGTTACGGATCCGGAGTAGCTGGCGCATCCCGATCTCCCTGGCCTTCAGAGGCGGCGACGTCGAGAACGTGAACGAAGGTGACCAGCTCGAATGGCTGGTGACTGGCCGGGCGCTGGGCCGGGTCCATCCGGCCCACGAACTTCGACACCAGCGCCGATATCTCGGCGCGCAGCTGGGCGATCTCGGCGGGTGTGGCGAAGATGACGGACTGGGTGGCGCCGGTCACGACTCTGATGTCCTCGGGCAGCGCGGCCCGGGTCAGCTCGAAAGCGCGGATGCGGGCGATGATGCGCTCGATCACCGCCTTGGAGAAGGCCCGGGCCGCCTGGCTAACGACCGGATCGTCGGTGTCATCGGTGATAGCCACGCTGGCCTGGGCCAGGCGCCAGGGCCGTTCGCGGCCTCGCCTGGGGCCAGCCTCCTCGATGATGCCGAGTCGGCCCAGGACCCGCAGGTGGTAGGCGCAGGCGGTCGGGCTCTCGCCGACCACCTGGCTGGCCTGGGTTGCGGTGAGGGCGCCCACCACCGCGATGGCCTCGATCAGCCCGAGCCGGGTCGGGTGGGCCAGCGCCTGGAGGGACTGGGCGTCGCCGATGGTGCGGGTCGGCCGGGTGGCGGGCTGATCCTGGTCGGAGTCGCTGTCTGGCATACCGCCAGCCTAGACCTCGAAACGTTATTTCGAAAGGTTCTTTCCAAGTCGTCAGTTGCTGTTCACGGCGAGGGCCTAGGATTCGGGACAGACCACAACACAGCTCCGGCGGCCCGGAACTCGCGGCCGCCGGCAGTCGGCATGGAGGCCAGCATGGGTGATCCGCAGGTGCTGTCGTTCCGGCCCGAGGCCGGGCAGTTCGCGTGGACCTTCGGCGGCGTGCCGCCGGCCGCCCGCATCACGCCGGGCACGGTGCTGGAACTGTGGACCGAGGACTGCTTCGCGGGCCGCGTCAAGGGTCCGGGCGACCTGGTCTCCGAGGTCTGCGAGTTCCCGTTCCTCAACCCGCAGACCGGGCCGTTCTACGTGGAGGGCGCCGAGCCGGGCGACACGCTGGCCGTGCACTTCGTCTCGCTGGAGCCGTCCAGGGACTGGGCCGCGTCCACCACCGTGCCTTTGTTCGGGGCGCTGACCTCCACCCACCTGACGGCCACCCTCCAGGACCCGCTGCCCGAGGTGGTGTGGATCTGGGAGCTGGACCGGGCCAAGGGCACCTGCCAGTTCGTGGCCAGGGACAGCGACCTCACCGCCGAGCTGCCGCTCAACCCGATGCACGGCACGGTCGGTGTGGCGCCGGCCAACCTGGAGGTGCGCTCGGCGCTGGTCCCCGACGCGTTCGGCGGCAACATGGACACCCCGGAGATGCGCGCGGGCGTGACCTGCTACCTGGGGGTGAACGTGGAGGGGGCGCTGCTGTCGATCGGCGACGGCCACGCCCGCCAGGGCGAGGGAGAGACCTGCGGCGTGGCGGTGGAGTGCGCGATGAACACCGTGCTGATCGTGGACCTGATCAAGGGCCTGCCGACGCCGTGGCCGCGGCTGGAGTCCGACACCCACATCATGTCGACGGGCTCGGCCCGGCCGCTGGAGGACGCGTTCCGGATCGCGCAACTGGACATAGTGCAGTGGGTGGCGGCCAGCACCGGGCTGTCCATGCTGGACGCCTACCAGTTCGTGACCCAGGCGGTGGAGGCGCCGCTGGCCAACGTCTGCGACACCAACTACACGTCGGTGGCCAAGCTGCGCAAGGACTACCTGCCCGGCCGGTTCGGCCACGAGATGCACGGCCACCTGCGCGAGGTGGCCCGCGGTTACCTGGGATAAGTGGTGAGCAGACCCCCCGCCAGCCCAGTCCTGGCGGGGGGCCTGCCGTCTAAGCGCGCCGTCGGCCGGCGCCGTTACTGGCCGACAGGCAGCGGGTCGGTTTCCAGGCTCTCCTCGCCCTCGAGCAGGGCGGGCGCGTTCCGCAGCGCCTCGGGCCGCAGCCAGCCCAGGAACAGGGCGTAGAGGATGCCGACCACGACGAGGCCAATGGTGAGCCAGGGCAGGGTATTCAGCGGGCTGGGCTGACCAGGGCGCAGGTCACCCCAGATCGGGATGGCCAGGACGGCGATGCCGATGATCGGCGTCACCACCCACAGCCAGACGTTCTTGTGGATGCCGTGACGACGGAGCTTCACGTACTCCACGATCAGCGCCAGGTTGGCCATGAGGTACATGATGATCAGGCCGAGGATGCCCCAGGTACTCAGCAGGCCGACCGCGGTGCCGGGGTCGGTGAAGGCCAGCGAGATCACGCCGATGGCGATGCTCGGGGCGACGAACGCGATCGCCGCCACCGCCGGGGTCCTGAACCTGGGCATGATCGAGCCCAGCGCGCGGGGCCACAGGCCGCCCCGGCCGCCGGCGAAGATCACTCGCGAGGTCTGAGTGTTCGCGGCCACGTAGGAACTGGTCACGCTGGACAGGAAGATCCAGGTGATCAGCGGGGCGACGAACGGCAGGAAGGCCTTGGCCGCGGTGTAGAACGGGTTGGCGTCGCCGGCCAGCGTGCCGGTGTGGCCCACGCCGAAGGCGGTGACCAGGGCGTAGGAGCCGAGGACGTAGATGATCCCGCTCACCACGACCGCGCCGACCACGGCCAGCGGCACGGTGCGCCGCGGGTTGCGGGTCTCCTCGGCCAGCGGCGCGGCCGCCTCGAAGCCGCCGAACGCCAGCACGGCCAGGCTGAAGGCCACCAGCACGTCCTTAGCCGCCCCGCTCGGCCACTTGAACGGCGTCGCCGACAGGCCGCTGTTACCGCCCTTGACCAGGATGGTGATGCTCAGGACCAGCAGCAGCGCGACCTCGAACACGTACAGCGCGACCGTGATCCGGACACCGAACTTCAGCCCGACGACCACGGGCGCGACGACCAGGGCGCCGTAGACGATCGTGACGATGCCGGTCAGGCCCCAGACGTGCGCGTTGCCGAACACGTTCTGGACGATGTAACTGCCGACGAAGATGTAGATGCCGCCGAAGGCGATGATGTAGCCGAGGATCGTGATGATGCCGATCGCGGTGGCGACCCTGGTGCCGATGGACCGGGTGATGTAGGTGATGAACGATCCGGCGCTGGGGTAGACGCCGGAGAACTGAGCCAGGCTGCTCGCGGTGGCGATCATCCCGACCATGCTGATCAGGAAGATCAGCGGGGCTGACGCGCCGGCCAGGGCGACCATGACGCCGGTGGTGAAGAACAGGTTGAAGGCCGGGGCGACCTGGGCCAGGCCCGGCATGATGACGCCGAACAGACCGAGCTGGCCGCGCTCCAGGGAGGCGGACGATGGGGAGGACGACGGGGACATCTGCGTCGAGGCCATGACCTAGCCCCTTCCGTGGCGCTTGATGAAGGCGAGGAACGCCTGGTTGAACTCGGCCGGGTACTCCCACACGCAGGCGTGGCCGCCGGGGGTGGTGGCCCACTCCGCGCCTGGCACCGCCTCCTGCAGCTCGCGCGACAGCGAGACCGGGATGAGGATGTCCTGCTCCCCGGCCAGCACCAGGGCCGGCGTGGTGATCTCGCCCAGTCGGGCGGTGGTGTCGTGCTGCTGGATCACGGCCAGCTGGGCCAGGTAGGCGTGCACCGGCTGGTCCATGTAGCGCATGGCCTGCTCGAACTCGGCCAGTTCAGCCTGGCGCTGCTCAAAGAACGGGACCGTGAACGCCCACAGCGTCACATCCCTCATGATGAATGGCACCCCGAGCGTCGGTGCCATGTCCTGCCACATCGAGAACATCCGCGAGCAGAAAGGCCCCGGTGCGGCGTAGGTGCACCCAAAGGTGACCGAGCGCAGGTCGCCGCCGTAGGCCAGTGCGTACTCCTGGGCGATCATGCCGCCCATGGACACGCCCATCAGGTGGAAGTCGGTGATGCCGAGCAGGTCGACCAGGGCCTTGGCGTCGTCGGCCAGCATCCGGCTGGAGTACGGCCCGGCCGGCTTGGAGCTGGCCCCGATGCCCCGGTTGTCGAGCCTGAGCACGCGGTAGCCCGCGGCCAGGAAGTCGTCCACCTGGTAGGCCCAGGTTTCGAGGTCGTCGGCCAGCCCGTTGATCAGGACGATCGTCTCGTCCCCGTCGCCCTCTAGCTTGTAGTTGATGCTGATGTCATTGATCGTGGCCACGGCCATGGAGGTCTCCTTCGGACCTAAGCCTGATGCGAGCGTGAAGTTCCCTGAGCATGTCCTCGGTCAGGGAGAAGTGCTGGGCCGCCACGCTGGCGGCGGTCTCCGAGTCGCCGGCGATGATCGCCTCGGCCAGCTCGGGGTGCTGGTGCAGGGCGCGCTGGCGGACCTCGGGGTTATAGGGCTCGGCGTCGAACCCGAAGCTGACCTCGCGCCGGGTCCTGACGCTGAGCTGAGCCAGCCGCCCGTTGTGGGTGGCCTGGGCGATGGCCAGGTGGACCGAGCCGTCCGCGAGCTGTGACTCGGCCCGGTCGGCGGCTCGCTTGTACTCGGCCACCGCCTCGCGGATGGCCTTGATGTCGCTGTCGTTGCGGCGCTCGGCCGCGGTCCGGGCGATCTGCTGCTCGATCTGCCTGCGGAAGTCCAGGACCTCCGACAGCTCCTCCCAGGCCGGCAGCAGGGTGCGCCGGATCATCTCGTCGGACTCCGCCCCGCCGCCGGACTGGACGAACGTGCCGCCGCCCCGGCCGCGCCGGGTGGTGACGTAGCCGGCGGCGTGCAGCCGCTGCAGTGCCTCCCGGATGGTTGTGCGGCTGACCTCGAGCATCGCGGCCAGATCCCGCTCGGAGGGCAGCTGCTGGCCGGGCACGAACTCGCCCAGCGCGATGGCGGTCACGAACCGCTCGGCGATCCGCTCGCCCGCGGTCCGCAGGGTGAGCGGGCTGAGTAGCTGGCCGAAGGGATCGACGACGGGCGATGACGCCGTGCCCTCGGCCGGGGCCGGTTCTGACCCCGCCGGTCTAGCGGAGCTGTCGCTGGTCTCCCCGCCCGCCTCCCCTGCCCTCTTCATGGGCGCGGCTCCTGATCGGCCGCATCCGGCAGGCCGGGCGTGGCCAGCACGGCCGGGGGAGCGTCGAGGCTGATGGTCTCGGGCGCGCGGCCGGGCAGTCCGCCGGCCGCGAAGTACCGGGCGATGAACCGGGCCATGGTGCGGGCGCCGCCGATGATGCTGGCCAGCTCGACGGCCTCGTCGGCGGCGTGGATGTTGCGGGCGCGCGGACCGTAGGCCAGCGCGGGCCTGTCGAACTGGTTCAGGTAGTACCTGGCGTCGGTGGTCGACCCCATGACCAGCCGCCGGGGAGCACGGCTGTGGGCCCAGCAGTGCGCGTCCGACACCGCCGTAGCCAGCGGGTGCTCGGGGGCGAGCAGGTATCCCTCGGCCCGGTATCCGGTCTGGCGCACGGTGGGCGGGTGCTCGGCCAGCCAGGGGTGCTGGAGCGCGGCCGTCCGCACCGCCGCCTGTACTCGCTCGAAGGCGTGCTCCGGCGTCCAGGCCCTGGGGTAACCGACCCGGACCCCCAGCCGGGCCTGGCTCGGCACGCTGGACGGCCAGTCGCCCGCCGCGACCGTGCCGGGGTTGACGTTGTACGGGCTCGCGACCTCGCTGAACGCCGGGTCATCCTGACCGTCGCTCATCTCGGTTTCGAGGTCGGCCAGGGCCCGGAGGATGACGGGCATGCAGCGGACCGGGTTGACGGCCCGGTCGGCGGCCTCGGCGTGAGCCGGGATGCCGTCGATGACGATCTCGACCCACAGCACCCCGACCCCGCCGAGCAGGAGATCCAGGCTGGTCGGCTCCAGCATCACCACGGCGTCGCCGAGCACGCCGGCCCGGCAGGCGGCCAGCGTGCCGTTGCCGGTGCACTCCTCCTCGATGACGCTGAGGAAGCTCAGCTCCCCGGTGAGCGAGTCGGGCATGACCCGGCGCAGGGCCTCGATGGCGAGCAGGCCCATGGCGAACCCGCCCTTCATGTCCCCCGACCCGCGGCCGGTCAGCCAGCCGTCGACCCGGCGGGGGGTGAAGGGCGCCGCCGACCACTTGACGTCGTCGGCCGGGACCACGTCGATGTGGCCGTTGAGCAGGAGCGACGGGCCGGTGCCCGGGTTGATCCGGCCGACCATGTTGCCCCGGCCCGCGTAGGAGGTCTGGGCCACTCCGCCGGGGGCCCGGTCGGCCGTCTCCGGCGGCACCGGCACCGCGGCCACGGCGAAGCCCAGCCGCTGCAGTTCGGCGGCGACGATCTCCTGAGCCTGCGCCTCGTGACCGACGGTGCTCGGCGCGGCGACGAGCTTCTCCAGGAACGAGAAGGCAGCCTCGGCCCCGGCCTCGATGGCGTGATCGACCGCCTCGAAGCTGCCCGGTGCGTAGCCGACTGGGTCGCAGTCGGCCGACGCGTAGCCGATGGACACGCCATCCCCCCTTGTCCCGCTTGTCCCGCTGGTCACGCCGTCCCGCCGTCACGCTGTGATGGTCGCACTGTGTTTGCAGCACTGCGTTGTTTGTCACAGAGTGTGTGGTCTAAAGGACTGGTCTTTAGACCACTAAAGCAGCGCGGCACCCCGGCGTCAAGAGGTCAAGGGGAGCCCAACGGCCGACCTAGGCCGACCTACGACCCTGGTCAGCGGGCTATCGGGGGACCCAGTCGAAGACGTCGGGGTCGGGGCCGGTGCGGTGGTTCTTGTTCAGCCCCGAGATCCTGGCCATCTCCTCGGTCGACAGCTCGAACCCGAACAGGTCGAAGTTCTCCGCCACCCTGGCCGGAGTCACCGACTTGGGGATGACCACGTTGCCCAGCTGAATGTGCCAGCGCAGCACCACCTGGGCGGCCGTGCGGCCGTGGGCCCCGGCGATCTCCACGATGGCCGGGTCGTCCAGCACCGCGCCCTGCGCGATGGGGGACCAGGCCTCGGTCGCGATGCCCAGTTCCGCGTCCACGCCGCGCAGCTCGACCTGGGTCAGGTACGGATGCAGCTCGATCTGGTTCAGGGCCGGCGTGACCTCGGTCTCGGCCTCCAGGCGGCGCAGGTGCGCGGGCTGGAAGTTGGACACCCCGATGGCACGGGCCCGTCCCTCGGCGTAGATCCGTTCCAGGGCCCGCCAGGTCGGCACGAAGTCCGTCACCGTCGGCAGCGGCCAGTGGATCAGGAACAGGTCGATGACCGGGGTGCCCAGGGCGGCCAGGGTGTCGTCGAACGCGGCCAGCGCGTCGTCGAAGCCGTGCTTGGAGTTGTTCAGCTTGCTGGTGACGAACACCTCGGCCGGGTCGATGCCGCTGCGCGCGATGCCCTCCCCGACCCCCTTCTCGTTGCCGTACATCTCCGCGGTGTCGATGTGCCGGTAGCCCGCCCGCAGCGCCACGGCCACTGCGTCAGCGGTGTCCTCCGGCGGGACCTGGAACACGCCGAAGCCCAGCTGCGGGATCTCGACGCCATTGTTCAGCTTGATGGTCGGCACGGCGCTCATCGCGCATCCTCCGTAGTCCACACGTTTGTCTGACAATCCGGTAACGCGGGTCACGTTACCGAACCGTGCTGGACTGGCTCGCGAACGGGTCCGGGCGGCCCCCATGGGGGACCGCCCGGTCGTGTCAGTGCGTAGGGGTCTGCGTATGGCCGCTATCGGCCGGTAGTCGGCTGGTCCGGTCAGCAGGCGCCGGCGTTGTTCCACGCGCCAGAAGAGCCGCCGGGAGCCTCGTCGTAGTTCCACTGATTGGCGGTCCAGTTGTCGCCGTTGTAAGACACGACGTCGCCGGCGACGTAGGCGTTGTTCGACACCCAGGCCGCGGCGCAGCTGCCGCCGCCGCCGCCACCTCCGCTTCCTCCGCCGCCACCGCCA